>WPCG01099322.1_pt1 | contig 268473 bp, 232 predicted proteins | sample 5403311 | NCBI WGS metagenome assembly WPCG01 (sample SAMN12869467, study PRJNA574797) | sludge metagenome | isolation source: wastewater treatment of Control | place: China:Beijing | collected 2019-05-17
TCGAGTAGCGAGCGACTGACCTCAAACCCACCGATTCCAGGCCATCCGCAACAAGGCCGCATTGGCCGCATGACGGTCGAACCGCACCGGGTCGAAATCCTCGCCGGCCCATTGCAGCAGCCGGCACCCTTCCTCATCCAGCGGTCGCTGCGAAATCTGGTCCATGAAATCCATGTAACCAGGCGCTCCGCCCACATCCTCAGGCGGACAGGCTCTCTCCCCCGCCGACACATAGGCGTAGCCGCGCTGGTCTCCGTCAAGAGACTCAACACGCTCGACCACAACACGATGCTGCCAGTTGTCGCCGAAATCGTAGAGATAGGAGAAGTGGTCGCCGGTGGTCGCTACGCGGTCCAGCCGGACTCTGCGCTCATCGATGACGTCCCGCTCCGGGTCGTCATCCGGGTGCGGTGTTGCATAGGTCTTGCCGCCAATCTCGAACTCATGCAGATGGGCGTCGGTCCAGCCCATCGCGGCTTGGATGTAGTGGTGCAGCTTGCTCAGCGTGGTGTCGCCATCGACGAGCAGCCGACGCCAGACAAGCGGCTCAATGTCCTGAAGCTCGATGCGAAGGGTGTAGGCCTTCATGGCGGTTTTTCGCGACATTCGTCCTCCCTCTTTCCTCTCTACCGACGGCAAACTGATGCCTCATCCTGGCCGCTTTCGCAGCGGTTCGACCAGCGCGCGCAAGTCGTTATGGTCCAGCTCGTGCATCAGCGCAAGCAACTGCCCGAGCTGCCCCTTGGGGAACCCCTCCCGCGCGAACCAGGCTAGGTAATGCCCTGGCAGGTCAGCAACGAGCCGCCCCTTGTACTTTCCGAAGGGCATCTCCCGGGTCACGAGCAACTCCAGCAGCTCTGGGGTCACAACGCATCCAGCAGCTTCATGAAGTTCCGCTTGCGCTTCCACTCCAGCCGGATTTCCGCCAGTTCGTCGCCGAACATGGCCAGCTGCTTGTGCGCCACGCGCAGCGCGCGAATCTTCTTGACGATGGCGAAGGCCTCCCCGTAGTGGGAACCGCGCGAACCGCCCTCGACCACATGCGGCAACAGGCGCTTGTAGAGCGCTATCGCATCCTCGTGGTGCGTCTTGCTCCGCGCATCGGCAACCGGCTCCCACAGGCCGGCATCGACTTTCCCGCCGCTGAACGCGCGCCACATGGTCTCGGCATCGCCCTCGCGCAGAAAGATGGACACGATGTCGCCCCGGCGGGGTTTGTCCCATGGACTGCGGCGAACATGGCTATCGGCGGCTTCTTCCTCAGCGACCTTCTGCCACAGGTAGTCGAGCGCCCGCTTGCGCAGCGCGGTCTCGCGTTCAATCAGGCCAGCGACTTCCATCAACTTGAAGAAGGGGCCGCAGCCAGGGGCCTGCTCGAAACGCTGCCAGGCGAGCCGCTCGACCTCCGCATGCTGCCCAAGCGCCAGCTGCAGTTCGATAGCAAGGCTCAAGAGGTCGTCATTGCGCTCATTCGGAAATGCCGCAATCCCCTGCTCCACCCAGCGCAGCGCCTCGTCCTTGCGGCCTTGCTCACGAAACAATCCGGCCAGCGTCAGGAAGCACGAAGGGGAAGACAGATTCTTCGCCTGGATGGCCACCAGCAACTCGAAGTCATCCGTGCAGCGGGCAATATCCTTCATCGCCGACTCCACCTGGAAGCGTCGCGTGCTCCAGTCGCTGCGATAGTGCTCGGGACCCAGGGTCGGCAGGGCCGACCACTCGCGCTCGACCCGCTGCCGATAGACGGCCAGCCCTTCTTCGCCCAGCGCTTCAGCGTAGTCCGGGAGCACCTCATGAAAGGTGTCCCACTTGCCGTCCATCTGAAAGCGGTACAGGCGTTCGGCCAGTGCAACGGGGTCGGGATGCAGGGCGTTACAGGCAGCCAGATGCACTTGTCGCAGCTCAACAATCGCCGGCATCACCTCGCCGCCGGAATCGTCAATGTGTTGCAAGGCCTCTTCCGCGAGCGCGATAGCCTCCTCGATGACTTCGATGAGTTCCGGCTGGCCGTCGGCGATGCGCTGCGACAGCAGTTCTGCAAGGTCTTCCAGGCGATTGGCGTAGTTACCCGCCTCGCGATACTCAATGAAGCCGTTGGTGCGGGTAGCCTGCTTGACCACCTTGCGCAGGTCGGAAAGCCCGGAGCTCTCGGCCACGGTCGCCGCCATCAGCAGCTTCTCGCGCAGGGCGTCGTCGCGCCAGGATGCTTCGAGGATTAGCTTGCGCAGTGCGGCAACATCCAACCCCTGCAGGTAAGTCTCAATCCGCGCATCCTGAGATTGCCAATCATCCATCTGCCCCATCAATCCACCAGTGCCTTCAACAATGCATCCCGCGCATCCTGATAGAACTCGATATCGAGTTTGGTCGCCATATCGTCCGACAGGTCGAACAACTGCCGCCGGCAGCTAACCGGCATCAACAGCGACTTCGCGCCCTTCTCGACCGCCATCTCAGCGATGGTCACGGCGTTGTGGACGGGCTCGATGGTGCCGCCGATGCTCACCTCACCGACCACAATCAAGCCACCACGCACCGACTTCCGAAGTAGCGCACTCGACAAGGCAATCAGGCAAGCAACGCCGGTCTTGGCTCCGCTCTTCGCCGCATCAAAGCCCCTCAGTTGCACAGAGAACTCATGCGAACGCGGGTCTCGGTCGCCGACCAGCTGCGTTGCGCGGGTGTAGAGGTTCTGCTCCGCACAGCGCACAGACTCCTGAAACGCCGGCGGCACAGGCTTGTTCAGCACGCGAACACCGCTTCCGGGCCCCTCGGTCACCTCCAGCCGGAACAGGCCCGGGTGCTCGTCTGCACCACCGGGGCTAAGCGTCCAGATTTGGCCCGACTCCAGCGGTTCATCGCCGATGCCCTCCTGGCTGCGCAACTCAGGCGTAGTCACGAACTTCTCCACCCCTTCTGCACCCAGGGTGTAGCTGAAGTGGGTGTTACGGAACTCGGCCGCGCCGATGCGCTTCTGCTGCTCCTTCACCCGTCGGCGCACCTCCAGCGCCAGCCGCACCGCCCACTCGAGGTCCTCATCACTGACCGCTTCTTCCCCATCCGGATGCAGCAGCTTCAGCAAGCCGCTCACGGTCTTGTTTACCGCGTTGATGTCCCGGCCAGACAGGGCCCCGCCGAGGAACACCCGGCCCTGCATCGTCGACACCCGGCTCTGGTTGCGCAACTGGGTAAAGCACTCGGACAGGAAATCACTCACCAACCCAAAGTGCTGAGTGAACAGCTCCGGATTCATCTTCGGCACGTCCCAGCCGGGCAGGAAGCCGTGAATCCGGTCCATGAAGGCGGTGTCGTCACGCATCTCGGGTGGCAGCGGGCCGAGCAAATGGCCGATGCGCTGTTGATGCTCGACATCCACGTCGAAGTTGCCGACCAGCACGATGGAGCCATCGGCGCGGATGCTCTCCTTGCCACGCGAGAATTCGCCAGACTCCATATAACCCTTCATGATGTTCACGCCGTCCTTCTGGTCGAAGGACACGCCTGACACCTCATCGAAGCAGACCACGTCGTACTGGCAGACCAGGCCGCGCTGGCCGTTGGAGTTATTCACGAACATCCGGGCCACGGTCGCCTTACCGCCTGAAATCAGGTGGGCGTAGGGCGACACCTGCTGGAATAGGTGCGACTTGCCGGTGCCGCGCGGTCCGAGCTCCACCAGGTTGTAGTTGCGCTCGACGAAAGGAACCATGCGCAGCAGCAGCGCATCCTTCGCACGGTCGTTCAGCCCATCGGGCTCGAATCCAACGCTGCGCAGCAGAAAGTCCCACCACTCGGTCGTGGTCAGCTGCTTGCGCCCCTCAGCCAGAGAGGCCAACACATCCCGCTTGGAGAGTTGAATCGCACGCAGGGCATCGATGCCAAACGGCCGCCCGCCCTTCTCCTGAGCAATTGCGGCGTCGTAGCCGAGCGTGATTTCAGCGTAGAAACCGCCCGTCAGCATGCGCTCGTGCTCCTTTATGAGCTCGGGCGAAATGCGCACATCGTTCAGCCTCAGGCTGGGCAGGGATGCCACATAGGAGTCGCTCTTCGCATCCAGACGCGCCGTGATGATGTCGATGATTTTCACCGACCCGGTCTCACGCGCCCTCGCCTTGAAAAGCTCCTCTTCCCCGGCCTTCACGGTACGTGACTGCAGCTGTCGCTGGACGATTTCCAGGCCTTCCTGAATTTCGGCCTCATCAGTCGTCGCGCAATAGCGGCCCAGCAGAAACTCGACCACATAGGTCGGCACCGGGAACTGGCGGCTGAAGGTTCGCACCAGGTCCTTGCGGACGATAAAGCCGTCGAAGGCGGAAGCCGCCTTGCGGTCGAGGTCATCAAGGTTCATCGTGTTCTGCACGCTCTGTACTTGTTCGTAACGTTGGCAATCTACTCGCCTACAGTCGTATTCATCTTGGCCAGCAGCTTACCCTGGCTGTCGAGCACCACCAGGACCGCAGCGGTCCCCTCATTCGAGTCGTCCGCCACCGCCAGCGACGCCTTGCCTTCAACCAGCTCCTTCACCGCCGCTGCGATGGAGGTCTCCTCAGCGGCAGCCTTTGTGCGGATATCTACCTTCAAGCCGGGTAACGGCGGTAACACCTCGACGTTGCAGCGCAGTCCGCGCCAGGCGAGCTTGGAGATGGAAACGTTGGTCTCCGGCGTACCGCCCTCCAGTTCGAGCATCACCTCGGGCACCAGGCATTCCTGCAAGCTCAGTCCGCCATGGACGTACTCAGCGCCGGCCACAAAGCTCGCGATGCCGGGCGCGAAGGCAATCTGCACCTGCGGGCACCAATCCCAGCCAAAGGTCAGCGGCGTCGCCGTCGCACTGTCCTTCAACACCGCGCAGCGTCCCCAGCGCGTCTCAGCCTGCGATTTGGCCAGCTCCGCCTTGGGCATACCGCCGGGCACCAACAACCAGCCGTGGTCGGTCACGATGCGAAACCGCCGCCAGCCCGCATCGGCCAGCGCCTGCAGGCGCTCGACAATCTCGGCCAGTTGGCCGTCGATGTCGCGAGCCAGCCGCAGGCCATGCTCATGCCCGAAGTGGTCCAGGTCGCCGCACTCCACCCAGGCCTTACCCGCCGGGTCGCCGGTTTCGCTACCAGTCAGAGGCTCGTACCCCGCGTCCGCCAGCAGCTTGCGGAAGTTGTAGGTGTTCAGCGGCTTCATGGTCGCGGCCACATTGGGCTCGAAATCCACATCGTCCGCCTTGCCTGCAATCAGATTCGCAACCGGAGACACCCAGGCCTTGCCCGATGCAGTGACCGAGGGCAGCGAGGTCCAGCCCGAATTCAGCGTCAGTTGCCCCATACCCCCCAAACGACTCGCCAGCATCTGTGCAACGTCGAAGCGCAAACCATCTACAAACACCACGCAGGTGCCTGCGGGGTCACTCACTTTCGAGACGCCGTCCGGATTGAGCCCACCGGACTCGGCCACTGCCTTCTGGAATGCGACACTCGACGCTTCCAACCAAGGCAGATAGACCGCGCGCAGTGCGGCCGTTACAGCTTCCAGGTCCGCTTTGGTGTGCGCTTGAGCCAAGGCCCGCAGCACTTCCGCATCGACCCGCCAAGCCTCTTCTCGGTAACGCTCCGCCTGGGCCTCCAACGAGTTCCCGAACGCAGCCGCCTCGGTGTGTTGCGCTACGAACGCGAGATGCCCGAGCGCACGAGCGAGCGGTGCCTTACCCATCTGAGCCCAAAGCCAAGACCGCCGCTCGCCATGCTGCTTTTCGGCATCGAGAATCGCAGCGCGCGCCTGAACCGCCGTCATCGCGCTCAAGCCATTGAGCCGGTAGCGCAGGTCAGACTCACCTTCGTCGTTCGCCTTGGGATAGGCCGAGGTGTCGGCGAACAGGTCGCCCATGCTGTACTGAACTCTCGAGAGCAGCTCGACGACCGCGGGGAAGCTCGAATAGGCGTCCTTGTACAACTCCCAGACCGCACCCCACGAGCCGGCCCTGGCTGCAAGCTTCTCTGCCGCGGTCAGCTCGCCATCCTTGGCCGGGTCGAAGCCGAAGTCCTTACGGCAACGGCTGACGAACACCTCCCAGCGGCCACCCTGCCAAGCGCCTTCGGTTGCCTTGGCATCGTTCATCCAGACAAGGATGTCCCGCGTCGGATTCGGCGCCAGCAAGCTGTCCAGCCAGGCCGCGTCAATCAGTCGCCCTCGCAGTTCCTCGACCGCCTTGCCCATAAGCTCGCCCGACGACAGGGCGCGTAGCAAAGCCTTCTGTGTCGCTTGGTCCTGAGCGACGTTCAATCCCAGACCACCATTCTTCGAAGTCAGGAAAGCGTTGAGCGTCCAGTCCTTGGCATTGACCTGGGTCCAGAACACGCCGCGATACTGCAACTCTGCGAGAGGTTGGAGGTGCCGTGGGCAGGACTCAATGGCACGTAGGTCGGCACGCGAGACGCCCGGCAGGTACACCACCGGCACGCCATCCAGCGCCACACCATCGAGCTTTCCGGCCAGAGCACATTTCAGCCAGATGGCCGGCCCCATTCTTTCATCCGGCTGGTAATCTCCTAAGGTCACGACACTCAACCCAAGTTGCCGAAGGCTAGGGATTACTGCGGACCATTGTCGCTCGGCGTCAGTCCACAACACGGCTGCCGGCGGGGACATGAGCGAGCGATTGACCTTTGAAGCCGAACAAAGCGCATCGAAAAGAAGGTTCAAGAGTCTCATAATCTCAGCTCAGGAAAGCGTCTTTCCAGCCACTCCCACAGAGCAGTCAGAGTAGTGCAAGAAACCACAATTCTCGGCCATCCCACTTGACGGCCTCGTCCTTGTACTTTGCTTCTTGGATGAATGTTTTCCGACGTAATGGCTGCCCGCGGCTCTATCCAATATGAGGCGATGAATCAGGCGGAGGTGGCTTGTTGTTCGAGTGAGGACACCTACTGAAGCACTTACTCCAGGACACCCCTCGACCGGCACATGCAGCATCACGACACCAAAACTGCAGGGATACAGCACCAACTCCAACATCCCTGCCCATGGGGCACTTGCTACCCCACCTGGCCTCAGTAAGTGAAGCTCAGACACCCCAGTATTTGAGTACCGACTGCTCACGTTCTGTTCTTGACCTACTTCAGCAAAATCGAAGACATAAAGCGCATCGCCACCTCCACCCTTTAGCGTCCTCTTAATCTGTTCGACGGTACGCTTGAAATCCTCACCACGCCCCCAGAAATTGTAATCGGGCGCCATCCATGCGACTGAGCTTAAATGCTTCTGACTACCTTTCACTCCAGCACGAGCGTGACGCAGAGCTGAATCGATAACATTCGCATTTCTTTCAAGATACAACCCACCAAATAGGGGCTGCAGGCCTTGTGGCACGGCCAATCCACGCCCAATATTTTTAGCGTACCTCACAAAGTCGAAGTGACTCCCAGTCAGGTACTCTCTGAGGAAGTCGAGCCTAAAGAGCTCGATAAAATCGTCAAATTCGTTCCCGTTCGTTGTAGCACCATGCTTTTCAAACTCGTCAACAACTCGCTCTTGAAAAGCCTGTAGAAGCTCTGGTTTGGCACCGCGCTCGAACTCGGTAGGGAGTGCTATTGCCAAGTGTCCGGCCTCATCTAGAGCTAAACTCAAGGTCAGAGGAACGAACCCGGTTCTCCTAGCTTCGACACTCTCGATGGAGTGGACCCCATATGAGCGCTCTCTTGCCTCTCCACGCCCCCTTGCTGCTTCTCGCTCGATTTCTACAAAGCTTTCTCTGTACGCCTTTCTTGCGCGCGACAAACTATTTCCCACAATCTCTTCGGGCGGGTTTAACTTAATCCAGTTATCTGATGCGAAAGCGAAATCAGCACGACCGAGTGAAGTAAATGCAAGCAAGTCAAAAGACACAACATCGTTGCGCTTTTTCAATTTCGCAACCCATGGATATTCGTCAGGCGAAGCCTCGAATCGAGTAACCATCTGCTCACTAAGCGACAGCGTCTCGTCAATAAGTCGGATATACCCTTGACGGTCCAAAGACTCGATGACCGCCAGTGCTTCAGCCTCCGAAAACCCGAAATATGCACGAAACCCGGAAAAAGAGACCCTTCCGCAAGTGTGCAGCAACCGCAGCACAAACTCGGTCACAGCGGGAAGGCGCTCTTCGGCCGATATGAACGCAGCAATCTTGAAGGACTGCGCCGGCAGGGCAAACGTAACCCTATTGAACTCAAACAAATGCCCGCTCATCCGTAAAACTCCTGCGCACGAACCATCGCTGCACGTTTCTCCTGTGCCATAGCCTCTACCTTGTGGAGAACCTTCCCCAGGGGAAGCTCCTGGTTACGTCCTCGCCACATCGAACTCGCACCAACGATTATCAATCGCTCCATAGCACGCGACATCGCGACGTTGATACGGTTAGGGCTCTGCAGGAATCCAGGTCGCTGATGAGGATTGTTCCTGACGGTAGTCAATATGACCACCTTGTTCTCCTTTCCTTGGTAACTATCGACGGTATCGACTTTAATTAGCTTCTTCAGGTCCGGAGAAATCCACCGCGCCTCATTCTTCTTACGATTTAGAAGCTCCCGTTGTTTAGAGTACATGCAGATGATGCCGATGATGGGTTCGCCGGCATGAAGCCCTTTACGCAACTCCGAAACCAACTCTTTGGTTTGCATCATGGACTTCAGGACCTGCATCACCACTTCAACTTCCGCCTCGTTCCAGTACGCCATCCCGTCAGGCGAACACTGTTCAAGAGCAACCTTGCCGAGCACGCTTGTATCAATCCACGAAACCTCATACTGAAGTTGGCGAGGCAGCAATCTCGCCTCCAGCGTTGTCGGGCCGCGTCCTGTTGCTAACAGCCCTCCGTAGAAGACCTCTGAGACAAGCTCCCCAATCGATGGCGCCATCCGATACTGAAGTCGCAGTGACGCCCCAACGTTCTGCCCGTAATTGGAGTCAAAAAGTCGCTCAAAGTCACTTACAAAGGCCACTTGCTCACGCTCGAGCCCCAGCTTCCTCTTGACCACATCGCGCACCTCCTGCGTGAAAGTCGGGGGAAGTTGCTTATGGTCACCCACTAAAAGGATGCGCCTTCCCGTCTGTAGCGCGACAGCCAACTCACTCGGTGCGGCTCGACCAGCCTCATCGATAATGACCCAGTCGTACATGTTCTGTACTACGCCCGCTGCACGACGCCCAATACCGACCAATGTTCCAGCAACCACGGTGCGAGACTTGGCCAGGAACTCGACGAAGTTAGCAGAGGGCTCCCCAAGGGTTTTCAGCCAGTCGTCCGAGAGTTTCAGTAATGCGCGCAGCTGACTCAACGCAAGCGGTGACTGGACATCGTGGACCTTCGCAAGCACATCAAACAAATGGTCAAGGACAGCCGCAAGTGGCAATTCTGGAGCGTCATATTGATAATCACGAGCGCAGATTTCTCTGAAGGTTTGGATGAGACTTCGGAGGCGCACCTCCGGCTTGGACGGGTCGCCATCCTCCTCACTACCGTCCTCGCCCTTTCCTTGGTCACTTGCAAGACTCAGTTCAAGCACCGCAATCTGGTCAGCTAAGCGCCCAAGACTTACGTGCAACTTCACAGCGGCCGCTGCGAAATCCTCTGGAAGACCCACCTCAGTTGCCAAGCGGACTACACGCTCCTTGTACTCAGCTTTGAAGCGCTCTCGATATACCTGTTCAATCGCCGAGGAATGCAGGTGGCGAATCGGGTCCGAAACCACTGACTCGTGACCAAGCCGCACCGCGTCAAATGCAATTCCCTTCCCCTCGAACAGTTCAAGGGCTTTCTCAAGCGCATTGTTCACCGCCTCGTGGGCTTGGCTAACGACAAGTACCCTGCGCGCGCCCTCACGTGTGACCAAGTGGTGCAGCAGCGATGCGATGAACCAAGTCTTGCCCGTACCTGGCGGCCCTTGGAGAAGACTTATCGGACCATACTGCAGCGCCTTCTGAAAGGCCTCTCTTTGGCTGTCGTTAAGCGGCTTTGGACCCTGTGCATAGCCCGCCAAAACCGACTCAGAAAGCGACCCGTAATTGACTGGACTAGGTTGCTTCCCGGCTGTATCAAAATAGTCGATAAGGTCCGGGATGACGGATTTACCCTCCAATATCCGTTCAACGGCCGCTGCACGCCGATTAAGCGACGCGCTCTCCATGTTGCTGCGTAACCTGAACGCATCCCCTTGCCTCGGTGGCTTACCTACCCACCTCTCAATGGCCAACTCAACCTTTTCGCCCAGCTGGGTGTCACGTAGCTCGAGGTCACCGCAACGACGCCACGTCCCGTCCGGCATCTGGCGCTCAACCCATGTTCTATCGTCATCGTCTGGGTCGAAACCGCCCCCCTCCAAGACACATGGAACGAGCATCTGATGCTCTCGCTGAGGGTTTCGGCCTATGTCACCTGTCACTATCGCCAGAGGCAACGACTCTTCTTCCGCCTCTAGGAGGCATCGCCACAACTCCCTCGCATCAACGAGAGAGTTGGAACTTTCGTCGCCGACCTCGCCCCTATCACGCACCGTATCACCAAGCGCTACTTCCTCATGGCGATGAGTTCCTTCCTCCTCCATCGAATCAGCAGCGGTCTCACCGAGTTCTTCCAAGAAGGTCTCATGCCATAGTGATAGAGATGGAGCTAATTCAGACGCTTCATTCTGCGCACCATCAAGCAAAGTCAACCGTAGAGGTAGCCGACCAAAGCACTTTTCCTGAGCTCGAATGAACTGAGTCAAGTCAACCCGCTTAACTTGAAGCCACATCACCGACTCTTCGGTTGTCGACCAAGCCAAAGTAAGTTGTGCGCTGGCCCCGACCACGTGCATCAGGTAAAGGTCGTCTGACTTATGTGACTTCTCCATTGAGAGATAGAAGTACCCATTATCAGAAACCATCTCACCGGGCTCGATACCGCTCTGCCGTATGTTTCGTACCGTAATACGGAAAGGCTCAAGCTCCCCAACGTCCGCTTGTTGCCCTTTGCCATCAAGCGCGCTTTGAAGTGGCTCCAGAGCGGAAACACTGCGGTCCTGTATGAGGCGCTCAACCTCCTCTCGAACACGCTCGAGTCCTAACTGTTCAACTCCTGCTGCAGCGTCAAACAGCAACTCCTTAATAACGAGCGCCAGGCTATAACGGTCTCGAGCCATCGGCGACATCGTCTTGTAGTCGGCAGGCAGGTATGCCGTGCTGTAGGCATCAGCACCACCACGTCTAAAATCAAGAACGTCGACATACACTGGAGCTCCGGCCTGCTCGACGACGATATTATCTGGCTTGATGTCTCCATGAGACCATTCAAAGTCATGCAAACGAGCTAGCGTATTCACCAATCCCTTGGCTATGATGAGCCGAGATTCAACACTTCGAGGCTCAGTCATCCACTCTCTAAGGGTCTGCCCCTCAACCCATTGCTGGACCACTAACAGGCTTCTTCGACTCAATCCATAGTCATAGATGCTCGGCAGACCAACCAAATTTGCCGCTTTCAAGTTACGAGCGCGCTCAAGGAATGAAAGAAGCCGAATTGCCACATCAGGCTTTTTCAGGTCCGGCTCTACCCCATGCCACTCCTTGACCAGCACCGGCTGCCCCTCATAGGAGCTCCTATAGGACAGCAAGTCATCATCATCGGTGAGCGGGTCAGACTCTTCCGGGTAGTCACGAACTCGAGTCTTTGCGCGATGCGATTCGAACGCACTTAGGTCAATGACCTGTTCATTCTCATTAGTAGACGCAAGGTTTGTCGCCTCGAGCATTTCCCTGGCGTTAGCGAAACGCTCGCGAGGTTCGATACTTAACGCTTTCGCTAAGACTGAATCATAGGCCCCTGCGTACTGGTCATCGGCGCGTTTCGCCCAAGCAAAAACTCCGTTAACCTTAGGCGGTCTCTCACCGAACAAAATGAGATGCGCAAGCACCCCCAACATATATACGTCACGCTGATAGGGAGAACACTCCTGGGATAGCCCTGTATCCTCCGGCAAATTCGAGCGTTCGACCTTTACTCTGTCGCGGAATTCAGCCACCGTAGCCATTGCAGGGTAATACGCCGCAGGAAGGCCCGAGATAATGACCTTGGCAGGTCGGTCAACCCACAGGCAATGCGCCCCAACATCACGATGAGCAACATTGAGGTCGTGTAGGTCTGCAAAACGCTGCAACATCGCCTTGACCAGAACCACGCGCTCCGCCCCTGACATCTTGGGCAACGCAGCATTTACAAACTCGCTAAGCCGCGTAACCTTCGGTGGAAGCGCATACAACTCAGCAAAGTCTTGCGTTACGTCGCTCTCCGACTTCCTGGCAACCGGCCGCAGAAGACTCAGCGACAGCTCGCCATTTCGTGGCTCAACATATTCGTAGATTCGTTGTTCCCGCAACCCAATGAATCCGCGCTCCCCCTCGCCGATAAGCTCGGCACCAAGAGCCCCAAAGTCCCACTGACGAAGCAATGCAAGCTTGTCAGGGTCCTGTTTCTCCTTCGCGCGAAATTCTGCATACAGCTTGGTAGGGTGCTGCCAAAGTGGCTGTGTATCGGGCTTGTAACCATGCAACACAAAACCTTGAGGACGCCCTCGGGGACCTTCAAAGAACAAGTCGTAGGCTGGCTTGAATGCGAGGGGATTGAAGCGCTCTTTCCCTCGAATGTACTTGCGGTAATTGCTCTCCTGAGTCCAAGTAAGCAGCTGGCTCAGGCGCAGTACGGAGGCGGACTCATTGTCGTCGATATCCAGCTCGTCTATCGCATCACCCATGACGACGAACGAACAGATGAATGGAGTCTTCCCGGGCCCCACTTTCTTCTGTAATGCGCTCGCAAGTCGTTTGCCTTTAAGGTTCACAAGCGGCACGGGAGACCGACCCCTAGGCTCACCATCGACGTACCAATTACCCGCTCTTGACTCGAGACGCTTACCACGCCAGTTCTTTAGCTCAACCACGATAATGTTGGTGTGGGTAACCAGGACGAGGTCAAAATCGTCATCACCGGCGCCAGGTCCACCTCGGTTCAGCTTGAATGAGGCATAGCCAACCCACGTCTTGGTGAACGGTGCGTTGTCAAAGGCCTGCTGAATGCTCTTATGTGCCTCAATTTCAGAAGCTGGTACACCGGCTTTCTCGATGAGCCGAATTTCCATCCTACCTTTCCTTTTTTCTTCTCTTATTTCTCAGTCGAAAACGGCGCGTACGGTGATGCCGCAGCCGGCTAGCGCGCTCGTTCGACTGCCGTGGTGGCAGCCACATAAGCCTGACACCTAGCGTCATCAACTGGAGTCTTCGGCGACTGCCGGAGGATGTCTGCGCGTTCCACGTCGCCTAGGTCGCAGCCCCCCGCGCTGCCCGCTTCTCCGCCAGCGTCAGATGATGGTCATTGATGCGGTCGCCCTTGAACACCGCGAACCACGGTGCGCTTTCCACGTCCTTGCCGCGGTCCTTGTCCCACTTGATGTTGAGCTTCGGGCCTTTGTTGTGGCGAAGTACGCCGGCGGTCATCCAGGGGCGGATGTTGAGGCGCACGCCGTCGTTGAGGTCGGGGTTCCAGCCGATGGGTTGCTCGGCGAACGGTTTCCAGCGCACGAAGATGTCGTAGGGCGCTTCGCCTTCGAGGATGACTTCGAGCTTTTTCTTCAGCGCCTGCGCGGCGGCCAGCCGTTGCGGGGCGCCATCGAGGCCGCTGGCCACGCCCGCTTCCTGAATGCGAATCCAGTCGCCCAGGTAGGTGTGGATGAGGCGCTCCAGGTTGCGGGCGTCGAGCTTGTGGTAACTGACCAGCGCGCCGAAGCCGTCCTTGAGGCCGTCCCACACATGCCAGATGAAGGGGCGGTGGTGGAAGCGCTTTGCGTGCTGTTCGAAGAACTTCTCGCGCAGCCACACTTCCAGGCTCTTGCCGGCGTAATCCGCCTCGGCCAGCAGGCGGTCGAGGGTGGAGGCTTTCCAGCTGCCGGGGGTGACGGTTTCCCAGGCGTCGATGAGCAGTGCCAGCAGGCGCTCGTGGGCGGGCTTTTCACCGCGCACGGCGGGCAGGCAGACGATGCCGTCGTCGTCGGCGTGGGCGGCGAGTTTGTCGGTGTGCGCAATCCACTGACAGGCTTCGTCGGCGAACTCCATGTCGGCGTCGGTCTCGCCCGGCCAGCGGTAGCCGAGCAGGCGGGCGACGGCGACCTGCAGCGGGTCGGTGGCGGGCTGCGGATGGCCGTGGAACAGCCACTGGGTGGGGTCGTCGGAATAGGGCTTGGGCAGGCCGTTGGGGTAGCGTTCGGCGGCGACTTGTTGCCAGTGGACAAGGTCGAAGGGGACTTGGAGGAAGCTTCCGTTAGTGACGTTGAGCTTTTGGTCCAAAGCCCTAACCAACTCCTTGAACTCAGCGGATGAAACAAAACACCATAATGCAGGTAAGTGCTCATCAGACTTAGGGATTAGAGGAGCCACATTGCCGTCGAACTTATCTCCACTGAAAATGGAAGCTGGCAACGAACGCATCTGACTTATGCCGACGCCTTGCCTGCCAAACGCATAACAGTCAGGGCGCGGCCTAACCATGCCGGCACCCTGGGTACGCCAATCAACCGCAAAGGCTTTACCGTCGTACAGCGCATCTGCCTGTACAGCGGACTGGAAGCCGACCCAGCCGTCACGAACCGGCATTACCTCCCAGTAGTTGCGTCTCCAGCGGTCTGCGTCGCCAGTAATTACGCCCTGCGGTGCGACGACGTATGCGGAGAGTGGCTTATGCTCCGAAATGAGTGCTGTGCTGAAAGCAATCTTTGCATCCGGATTCCCCAACTGCCCCTTCTGCCCCACCGACACCACCTCCCCCTCCCGCAGCAGCGCCGCTTTCTCCGCCGCCCCCTTCGGCCCGCTGGCATCCACGCCGCGCAAGGCAAACGCCTCGTCCGCCGGCGCATGGGTCTGGGTGAGCAGGACAGCCTGCACGACCTCGCCGCTGATGGTCTCAAAGGCGCCCGGCCCCAGCCGCGCCAGCAGATTCCACTGCACCCGCTTCAGCAGGCTTTCGCGCTGCTTTTTGTAGCTGGTGAGGAACAGCCAGTTTTGCGGCATCACAATCTGCACCACGCCGGCAGCACCCGGCTGCGACAGCTCCAGACAGCGCTCCAGAAACACGTTGGCGAGGTCGTTCTTGGCGTCCGGGTAGTGGCTTTCGCAGAAGGCCTTCAGCGCCTCGGACTGCTTGCCGCGCGCCAGATAGGGCACGTTGGTCACCACCAGGTGGTAGCGCGCATCCAGCAGCCGGGCGGCATCGAGCAGGCCGCGGGCGGTCAGGGCGTGGTCCCAGGCCTCGTCCTGCACCTCGTTGCCCTCGCCCCACAACGTGGCCGGGCGCTCGGTGGACAGCGCCCGCTCCAGCAGCGCGCGCAAGGTGTCGAAGCTGGTCGTGGCAAGGTCGTTCTTCAGGCTGCGTGCTGGGTCGAGCAGGCTGCCAAGCAGCGGCGCTTGCGAGAAGCTGTCGTGCAGCAGGCGCAACTCCTGGCGCAGGTAGGCGGCGTTCGGGACCTCGTCGGGAACCAGCGCCATCCAGTCCGCCGCCCGCGCGGCCACCTTCAGTCCGCAGCAGGCGATATTGGGCGCGGGCATGTCCGCGCGCACGCCCAGCGGCTGGCCGGCCTCGTCCGGGAAGCGCCAGGCGGCGAGCGCCAGCGCGAACACCGCGATTTCCACGCAACGCGGGTCCAGCTCCAGGCCATGCAGGTTGTCGCGCAGCACCGCATCCACCGCTTCGTGAGCGGAGAGGTTCTCCGCCGTCATGCGCATCGGCACCAGCATCAGAAAGGCCGCCACCAGAAAGTGCCCCGAGCCGCAACAGGGGTCGAGCAGCTTGAAGTCGGCCAGCGTGTCGGGCCATCCCTCGAATCGGCCAGCTGCCGGCGTGCTGTCCTCCAGCGTGCGCAGGTAGGTGAGCGGCACCGGGCAGGGCGTGTCCGGGTGGCGGGTGAGCCACCAAGCGCCGAGCGCGTTGTGGAGCAGGAAGTCCACCATGTAGGGCTCGGTGAACAGCTGGGTGACGGCGGGCAGCTCGTCCGCGCCAATCTTCACCTCTGAGGCGTTGACCTCGTCCTTGCGCCGCGCCTGCCAGAACTGATACACCCAGCCCAGGCTGTCGCTGGCCTGAAAGACCTCGGGCGGCAGCGCGGCGAGCAGGCGTTCCAGCTCGCGCTGATGCTCGGGCGCGAACACGAGCTCGAACACCGGATGCTGCGGCTTGAACACCTGCGGAAGCATACGCGCCGCGAGCTTGCCGGCGAGTTCCCACTCGCTGCGCGCGCCCATCGCCATCTCGGGGTGGTGGTCGACCATCTCGCGGCAGTCCTGCAGCGACACCGCCGCGCCCGGCTCCCACAGCAGCAAGCCGTTTTCGGCGAGGAAGCGGGCGAAGAGCATGCGGTGCCAGTGCTCATAGGCCACCTCCCACACCAGCCGGCGCAGCTCCTGGGAGTCGTCGCCGTGCTTGGCGTCGCCCAGACTACGGCCGTGAGCACGCAGACGGCGGCGCAGAACGCGCTGGGCGTCGTTGAGGTAATCCGGCACCCTGCCCTCGCCTACCGCGAGCTGCAGCAAGGCGGCACGGGCAGCGGTCTCGGCGATGTCGCGGGCGGCTTTGACGGTGTTTTCGAGTTGGGTGCGCAGCGGCTTGGCGAGCGGTTCGTTTTTGTTGGTGTTCATTGCGCTAGAGAGGTAACAGAGGTAACGCCGCGTCGTCGAGGAACGACGCGGACTGAACGTGACAAGAGTGCGTTACGGGTTTTTCGACTTTTCAAGCAAGGCGTGCTGGTCTGGAACGAACACGTCAATCTCGGTTTGTCTGACACGTCGACTTGCGGGTCGGTGAGCAGCCAGGCCGGTTGCCGGCTTGTAAATGTCCAGTCCTCGCCCAAGCTTGAACAGCACCCCGTGGTCGAACATGACGTATCGGTCATGAAGCCCCGTCTGCCGTTCGATGGTGAGCGTGACGCCGAAATTCTTGAAAAGGTCAGTAGCCGTGTTATCCAGCGCCCGGTCTTGATGACCCACAGACTCAGGAGGCGCGAAGGCAGTGAGGATGGCAATTTCCTTAGGCCGTGCGACCTCCGCAACCAGTAGCAGGAGCTCATTCAAATTGCGAATCTGATGATGGGCGGCGAGATAGGGGTCGATGATGACGACCTTGTTGCACCCCTTCAGCAGCCCCGCCTCAAAAACCCGCTCGAAAGGCCAGCCGATTTCACCGTCACGCAGACGATGACGACGAACAATATTGGTAGCGGATTGCTGTAGTTCGACGAACCAGGCGTTCGAATTCAGCTCATCGGGTAGATTGACCCGCTGACGTTCTTCGGTGTGAACGGTCGAGGGTTGCGACTCTGGCGCAACAGCGACCGCGCCAGAGTCGATGTCTTGGGTCGCCTCGAACAAGGTGTCACAGGCAAGCAGAACCGGCTTCAATTCGTCATCGATGCTGTGTGTCAGCGACTCCGCAGCATCCTTCTGCCCCACGACAACGGCCGCCGCAGCGGCCCGAATGTTGTCAGCCGCCTGCTCAAGCAGGGTGTGGACCTCGTTCAATGCATCCCGTGGCGCACCTGCCGCCTCGTCCATCAAGAAGTCCCCAAAGGCCTTACACCGAACACGCAGGTGATTGGCCAGCGCCTCTTGCAGCAGCGCCTTCACATCTCGGTAGAACGCCCGTACCTCTTGCGACTGCGCGACGGTGGTGCCCTGACCGAAGATGTTGCTGACGCGGTCACGCCGTTCACTGATTTTCTCGGACACTTCATCGGTGACGAAGTCGTCCAACAGCGACATGACCTGCAGCTCTTCGTTGGCGATGAGTTCGTTGGCTCGCTCAATCGAGCGCTCCAACGACTCCTTGAGTTTGGCCGTAACGTCGAAGGGCATGGCTTCACCGAGTTCAAGCTCGGCCGAGATGGCTGCGCCATCAGCGGAAAGGCGGCCCAAGAAGACTTCGAAATCGTGGGTAAAGTCGGCGAACAGTTTGGTCTGCTCAGCCAGAAGCTCCTGCACCTTGGGGAAGATGCGGTTTGCGACACGCTGCTGCAGCCCGCGCATATAGCCCCAATAGCCGGAGCGTCGGGTACGCCAATGTCTGCCGACGTCGTCCGATTCGAAGGCTGCGAGCTGCTGCTCAGCCAGCAAACCGATGTTCTCGATGAACAGCTCCCGCTGCTTCGAATTCTGCGCCAATCGGTCCCGTAGCAGCTCTACCTGCTGCTCAACAGCCCCCTTAAACCGTTCGCAGCCCTCCCCAAATTGAACACGAAAGGTATTGAGCTTCTTCTCAGCCACCTCCTTGTCCTTGATACCGCGAATGGCAAGCAGCTTCTTGTGAAGCACTTCCTGAAGGTCAAGCAAGACCCCTTTCGCGCTTACGCTGATGCCCTGGGCTGCCAACGCGAGACGCGACTCCGTCGACAGCAGATGAAGCAGCTGATGCTTCAGACTCTCGACGCCACCCGGGTCGTTGCCCTCAATCGCGTACTGCACTGGGCGACCAGCCTTCCAGTCGCGATGCATCTGGGCTGATGTGAATGCCAAGCCGACCTCACCCAGCTGCTCTCGATAGCGTCGCATTGCGGGCGAATCATCACTACTAAGGTCATCGAGAGTCGCAGAAATCTCGGCGATGATGCGGATACGCTCTCTCTCGATTCGCAAGGAAATCGAATCGGGGTCCTCATCATTGTTCAAACACGCCTTCAGGTACTGCTCGTAGGTTTGGTCCACCTGGGTGATGACTATGATGAGCTGCTTGACGGTGCCTTTCCGCAGCAAGGTAAGCAGAAAGTCCTTCTCAGACTGACCATAGGCAGCCCCTGATTTGGTCAAGAAAAGCACCGCGTCGACGTCTTCAACTGCCTTCTCGGTGAGGGAAACACGGAACCGCTCGGTGTCATCCAGTCCCGGAGTGTCGATGAGCAATACACCTTGGTCGAGAATTTCCGCCGGTGAGGTGATTTCGATTTTCTCAACCAGGCAATGGTGCGGCTTCGACCCGGACGTAAATTCCTTGAGCCGCTTGCGGAACTCGGACTCCGCCTTCTTTCCGCCCTCTGCGGCCAGTTCCACCGTGAGACTGAAACCACCCGCTTTGACGAATTGTGTTTCCAGGGATTTAAGGTCGAACGGCTCAGCGTCCTGCCCATCAGCAGTCTTGCGCGGTTTCGCGAAGTTTTTCCACATCTTCACCCGGTGAGCGTCGATGTGTTTCGGGTCGTCCTCGTAGAGCCTTTGCAGGCCAACCCAGGTTTCCTTGGGCACGAAGTGAACCGTGGCCTTCACGCGGTCGCCATGCTTAAAGGTCGTGATTGCCGCGGTCTCAGGGCTGGTGTCCTCCCCTGCGAGACGCGCGCCGAGCAACTCATTTACAAAGGACGACTTGCCGGCTTTGAACCGCCCAACAACAGCGACCTTATAGTCTTCTGGAAGGTTCTGCGTCTTCAGAATCTCGCCAAGCGCTTCGGACGCTCGCTGGCATTCCTTGCCAATCTGCGCCAGGGGCTCAGTCGAGCGCCTTACAAGGGCGTCTCGGACCTGACCAAGATGCATCGTCAGCGTTTGAATATCGGAACGTAATCTCTTCGGCGATTTCATTGACACCCCCTGATGTTGTTGTTCTGAAACTTCCTATTCAATTCGACGTGCTTCCCCGCTCTTAGAAGGTCACCGGTCCAACCTGAACCTTCGAGAGCAATAGCTGCTCGACCTCTAGCAACCAGGCCTTCACTTCCTCGGCGTCGTTGAGCGTGCGCTGTGGCAGCTTCACCTGGACGACGTTGGGCTTGAGCAGCTTCGCAGCGTCCATCCGCACCGCAGCGAACCGCGTGGTAAGCGCCTGGGTGCGCTCTATCCAGCGCTGCAGGTCGCACTCATCCAGCGCATCCGAGAGCTTCTCTGCGGTGGAGAGGTCAAGACTGGCGGGCGAATCGATGTGGTGAGCGCGTATCAGCTCGGCGTGCTTCTCGCCGTCGAGCTTTTGCCAGTTACTGTCGGCTTCAAGCTGCGCCATCTGTGCCTCAAACTCATCGCTGTAGCCGTCGAGCTTGGCGGTAAGGGCCTTACGCAGGGTTTCGGTGGTGCGCTCCAGTACCGGTCGGACCGGGTCTGGCTCTGCCAGCAGGCTGCGCTGCGCGGAGATGGCTGCGACCTCGGCCTTCAACTCGGCATAGGGGCTGAGCGACTTGGCGTGGTCCAGGAGGGCAGTGAGCTGGTTCCAGAGCGGCTGGCGCTTCTGAATGAGCTGAGCGGTTTGCTCCCACTGTTTTGCCAAGGTAGTGAGTTCATCGGCCTTGGAAACGAGCTCCAGCAAAAGACCATTGCCACTCGCCTGTTCGAGAGCGGTGATGGCTGCGGCGCTGGGCGGTTCGGGCTGCGGTGCGGGGCCGCCGGCTGCCGCGGCCAGGGACTTGAGCTTGGTAATGAAAGCAGGCGCCTTGGCCAGTTCCTCACCCGGTTGGCAGCCGATGCCCAGATTCTGGAACAGGGCGCGAATCTTGATTTTCTGGATGGGGGTGATGTTGACGGATTCCGGCTCGAAGAACGCCTGGGTCAGCTTGCTGCGCTCCAGCGATTTGGCGTCGACCGCCTTGTGCGCGAGGTCGCGTGCCTTGAGTTCGCCGGTGGCGAGCAGGATGTAGAGCGCGCCGTCGATGGTGTCGCGCGGCCAGCCGTACGGGGGTGATTCGAAATTCTCGCGGATGTCGGCGCCTTTCTTACCTGCTCCCAGGAAGCCGACAATCTTCTGGCACACCGGGTGGGACTTGGGCTCTTGCATATGGTTGATGGCGCGCATGGCTTCGGCGTTGCCCTTGCGGGCTTCGTCCAGCACCTTGTCCCAGCCTTTCTGGTCAGCGATGTCGAACTCGCGATACAGACGGATGACTGAGGACTTCACTGCAGCATTGAGGCGCTCGGTCAGGTCGTTGCCTTGGGTGACCTCCTGGCCTCCGGCCTGGAACACGCGAACACCTGTAAACAAGGTGTTTAGCAGGGTCTCGATTTCTTTCTCGGCATTGCGCTGACGGCTTTCCATCGAGCGCTGCGCGTTACGCCCTTCCTCGGTGTTGGGCGTGCCCTTGCGGCTGAGCGTGGCCTTGGCGGCTTCCAGGGTAACGATGGCGTTGGCAAGGTCCGTTTTACTCTGCGCTGGCATGTAGGCGAAGAGCGTCGGGTTCTCCGCACTTTTCGCACGCGCTTCGGCGACGACCGACTTCTCATCCGTCTGCCAGCCATCCTGAATCCAGAGGTAAAGCGCCTTGTCGTTGTCTTTAGGCAAGGCTTCATCAAAGCAGGCCGAGAGCGTGCGCACCTCGGGCGCAGAGCCCTGGACCGCACGCACCTTGCTCATCACTGCACGAAAGCGCGCCTTGAAGAAGTCCGCGCGCTTGACCTCGACGTTCTGTGGCGAAGCCTTGAGCTGAGATTCCTGGGAACGAAACTCGTCGTACCAGGCGCTCGATTCGCGCGTTTGCAGGTGGTACTCGGCGCCATTGGGGCCATCGAGTGCCATCACCAGGTGGTCTTTCTCCTGAAGCTCATCGAGCAGAGCAGGAAGGGTTCGGCGCAGCTCGGTCGAGCCACCCTTCAGGTCGGTGACCAGCAGGTCAGCCAGCACGTCCTCAGTCGGTTTGAGGCCGATGGCAAGCGCTTTCTCCGCGGGGAGCTTGTTGATGAGATAGATGAGTTTGAGCAGCCGGGCCTTGAGCTGGGACGACGGGTCACCGGCAGCGAACTTCTGCACCGCCTCAAAGATTTCCCGCGACAACTGGGCGGTGGAGACCAGGTTGGCGGCAATCTGGTCGTACAGGAAATCGCCCGAGACCACGTGCCCCAGCGGCCGCTCGACGGTTTCCAGTGCGGCTTCGTGCACCACACGCAGCTGGCTGCGAAGCTGAGCGACGGTACCCGTAGCGTCGATGGTACGCAGGATGTTTTCCCAGAAGCGGCGGCGCACCGGTAGGATGGGGTAATCGGCGGTGATAACCGCCTCGTCGTCGGTGACGTGTTCGAGCTTGGTGCCTCGCAGATGCCGGGAAATTTCACCCAGGTTGTCGCGCCAGACGCGGTCGATTTCGGGCTGGGCGGTCGGCTTCTTGGCGAGGATGATTTTGCGGGTGACGTTTTCGACGTCCCAGTCGCCTAGCGTGACCTGGACCGGGAAGCGACCCATCAGCCGCTGCAGGTTGGGCATGCCGGAGAGCGCCGACTGGCCGGTACCGACGAACAACAACTGACCATTGAAGTGCTTGGAGAGCGACTCGGTCACCTCCTGCACTTTGTAGGCCTTGTCTGCATCGGTGCCGATGTACTGCTGCACCTCGTCGAGCACGACGAGCGTCAGCGGGAACTTGCCACCTTCCGACAGCGCGCCCTGGATGGCAGTGACCATCTCGTCGTTGGTCACGTCGGTGACCTGCGGAAACTGGGCCTTGATGAGTTGTCGAAGCGCCGATTCGCTTTCCGCGAGACCGGAGTTGGCCTGCAGCAGCGCCTTAGATAGATGATTCGAGACGTAGAGATGGGGAAGCTCCTGCGGGAGATTTCGACCCGCCGCCTGGAGGTTGGACTGCACCGCATCCAAGAGCCCCTCGTGCTTGAGCCACATCACGAAGCGCGCCTGTGCGAACTGCTCCGGCAAGCCCTTCGACTTGAAAATGATGCCCAGGAGCGCGAGGCGAACGTTATCCCCGGCACCGGCGCCGAGCTTACCGGCCGCGGCGTGAAGCCCGCCGTTGCGCTTGCCTTCGGTACTCAACTCCTTCAGCTGGTCTGCAACCGCATCTGGAAGGTGTGCCAGTCCACGCGCCGAGGCGCCGCCAGGCAGCTGTAGGTCGGTCCACAGCGCACGCAGCATCTTGGCCAGGTGAGACTTACCCGAGCCATAGAAGCCGGAAATCCACACCCCAGGCTGTTCGGACTTGGTGCCAAGGTTGCGCAGGAAGGTCGAGAGGATGGTCTCGATGCCCTTCGCGTACTGGCCATCGCAGACGAAGGTTTCGAGCTCGTAACGCAGCACCTCGAGGGCGGCGGCGGAGTGGTCTTCGGAGACTTCGGCCACACCATTGTTGGCCAGCCGGTTCTGCTCGGGGGATTTGACGTAGATATCGCGGTTCAGCACAGCGTGTTCCCTTGTTCTTGTTGGTTCTGCGGCGTTGTTTTGCTCAAACTTCCTTGGCGAGCAGCGGCACGGCGAGGTAGTTCCAGCCATCACGCGCGTCGAGTAGCCGATAGGCGTGGTTCTCCGGGTGGTACTCGCCAGGGAAGAACACGACCAAGCGACCGCCCACGGCGTCCTTGATACCTTCCACGACCGAGGACACTCTCGCCAGCCCGAAGAGGCTGCCGACACCCATGAGGGCGACCACTGTGTTCGGCGTCGCCTCGGCGTTAATGGTCGTCTTGATGCGCTCGACCAAGCCGTGGACAAACTCAGTGAGTTCACCGGCCTGGTAGCCGGTGAGGTCCTCTGGGCACTCGAAGTAGGCGTCGCGGTACTCCTGAGCCGCCATCCACTCGGGGAAGGCGTTAGTGACGTCCAAGAGCAGCCACTCATGGCCGGCTTCGAGCGTAGCCAGACGGAATTCGTCTATGTGCGCCCGCAGCCGGAGTTCATCGGTCTTGTCATACACCGCAAAGATGACGCGCTGAATCGCCGCCAGGCCACCCGCCCACGGCACGGAGATGTGCTCCCGGTAAGCACCGACCAGTTTCGCAACCTTGCTACTCATGCAACCATTGCTCCTCTTCGGCAGTCAGGAAACCCGGAAAGCGGACTTCCTTGACCCCGCCAGCGTTCAGAAAAACGATTTGCCCACGATGCGAGGCTGAGTTTGCCAGGGCCTCTAGCTCACCAGGCGAGCTACACAACAAAGTCATCCAGCGCGAGGAGAAAAGCCGCTGCCCGGTCAAACCTTCAAGATGACTCAAGAATAATGCGAAAGTGATGTTGGATGGCGTGACATTCGGCATCGTCCGGACCTTTCTTGTCCGGCCAGCCAAGTAGCCGGCCTGCGTCCAGCTACCGTTGATGTTCTGGGCGATGGATTTGAGCGTCGCGGGACTAAAGCGGTCTGGCTCGGCTGTTTCAATCAACGTCTCGACCTCCTCTCGCCGCACCGTCTCCCCCGGTGCCTTGCCAAGCACAAACGACTCCGACAGCCTCAAGACGGGGTCGCGGACGAGAGCCAGACAAATCGCCAGAACCGGACGCGCTTGCTCATCTGCAGCCCACAGCCTTCGAAAGACTCGGAACACCGGAATGGCGGGGTCCAGTCCGTAGAGCTCGGTCAGATGGCCGAAGGTGAGCACGCGAGACTTTTGAGTCGGCTTACCCAGCACATTGAAGTCGATGACCTCCGCTCGGTAGCCATCACGCGCCGTATCAGGCGTTGTGTGCTCGAAGAGATGCGTCAGCTCATCGAACATCATGGTGCGCGCAGCATGAACACCACCGCGCCCAAGCCGATAACCCAGCTTGATAAGGGTTGCGTTCGAGGTCACAGGGCGCCGCCTGAAGTGCGTCGATTGGAAGCGGGTCGTTCTTCGGTCAGCAAGGGCCGAGGGATAGCATGACGCTCGCAGTAGTCGATGAGCAGATGCTCAATCATGTTGCTGAGCGTGCGATGCTCGCGCTCGGCTGCAGCCCTGAGCATGGCCTTCATCTCGGGAGACATCCGGAGGTTGATTGCCTCTGTTTTGTGTCGTGTCATCGGTGGGCGCTATCCGAATTATGTCTTTACATTGTGCAGACTCTACCGACCTCGTTCCGGAATGTAAAATATGACGTAACTCGCTCATGTAGTGAGCCGGCCATCGCTCACACTCTCCGCAGCCAACCACGAGGCCGTACTCATGCAAATCGCGCCGGAAACCGCTCTGTCCTTGTTGCACCTGCCTGCATTTGGCACGCTGGCCACGCACTCGCACCAGCTTCCCGGCTACCCCTTCGCCACTGCCATCCCCTATGCGCTGGATGCCGCCCACAACCCGGTGCTGTGCATCAGCGCGCTGGCCGAACACACCAAGAACGTACTGGCCAACCCGCGGGTGAGCCTGTCAGTCGTGCAGCCGGGCACAGAGGATGTGCAGGACACGGCTCGTCTGACGCTGGTGGCCGACGCCGAACGCTTTGAACCGGACGAGGCCTTGAAGGCGCGTTACCTGCGTTACCTACCCAAGACTGAAGACTTGCTCGCACTGGATTTCATGTTCTTCCGCCTGCAGCCCAAGCGGATTCGTTTCATTGGCGGCGTCGGGCGTATGGGCTGGGTCGAAGTAGCCGACTGGGCTGCCCTGCCTGTGCTTCCCGCCGAACTGGAGGAGCAGTTCCTCAAGGACACGCGCTCGCAGCTGAATGCGCAGGTGAAGCTGCTTGGTGCGGACTGCTTCGGTATCGACTATGAGGTGAAGGGAGAGCGGCATCGGCAGCGCTTTCCGGACGCCCCGCTCACAGCTGACCGCTTTGCCACCGCGGCACCCCGGTTTGCTGCGGAGCTGTGTTGAGGTAGGACGACAAGACAGAGGCGGCCACATGGCCGCCTCCTGAATCAGTTCTGTTTCAAATCACACGTTCTTCCCTGATACCCGGACGGTCACTGAACCGAACTCGTGCATCGAGCACCTCCACCGAAATCTTCGCCGACCGCTTGGGATAGGCCAACAGCTTCAGCCGCTGCAGCTCTTCCTCCAGTGCGCCCTCACTGGTTTCAAGGTTCCAGCATCGCATTACCGCATCCCAGCGGTAACCCACAGCCTTCATATCGTCCTTCACCTCGAAAGGCGAGTTCACGGCCCAGATGCGGTAACGCTTCTGTGCGGAAGCGCGAAGGAGTTGCCGCATGGCCACGCCGCCTGCCTTCTCCAGCGGGCGCTGAAGCACCTCCAGCAACGCCAGGCAGTCGGCCTCGGCCCGGTGCGCCTCGTGGAAGTAGCCGCACTGCATCAGGATGTAGTCGAGCTTCTGCGAGCCAAAGCCCTCCTCATACCACGCGACATCCTTCACCGAACACGCCCAGGGCAGTCCAGCAAAAACAGGCAGCCGCTTCTCCAGGAAACGCCGGTCGAAGCTCGCGTTGTGGGCGATGACAAGCCCAACATTCTTGAGCAACGCCTCCACCCGCAGGTCGTCGATACGCTGACCGGCCACCATTGCGTCAGTGATGCCATGCACCCGGGTCGTCTCCGGTGGTATCGGGCCACTGGGTTCTTCCAGACATCCGTAACTCTCCAGCACCTCGAAGGCCTGACCGGATGTCGCGCCAACCGCCACGACAACGAGCCCGAGTTCGATGATTTCATCCCGGTCCGCATTCATACCAGTCGTCTCAGTGTCGACGACGGCCACCTGTACGACCTCCTCTTCACCATCCCACACTCCGAAACTGCGCCGAGGCTGCAGACGGCGCAGCACCTTGTAGTCGGGATGCTGCTCCACCTCACGCGCCAGTTGCTCGATGGCATCGGTATTTCTCATTACATTCACCTTGTTCATCCTCTTGTGACCTAGAGCCAGGTATAGCGACCGGCCACCTGCTGCGATAATGCGGCTGCTCTAGCTCGCGTAGTGAGCCACTACCCTCGGCACAATGGCACTACCTTGACCCAGCACGTGGAGGCCCGCCATGTTCGACCTGCCCATGACTCATCATGCCACCCGCCGCCTGCAGCAGCGCGGCATCCCCGAGGACGTTCTGCCCTTGCTGATGCGTTATGGCGCGCATGAGTACGACAAGCGTGGCGCGCGCGTGGTGTATCTGACGCACAAGAGTCGCCAACGCCTGCGCAGGATGCTGGGAGCCGAAACGTATGGTCGGCTTGAGCCCGCGCTCGATGTGTATGCGGTCGTCGACACCGACGGCGCCGTCGTGACGGTCGGCCATCGCACGCATCGCATCAACCGCAACTGAAGGAGCGCCCACCATGCTTGGAGCAGTGATTGGAGACATCGTCGGGTCGGTCTACGAGTTCCAGAATGACCGACGGAAAAACTTCGGCCCGCTCTTTCATCCGAAGGCCTTCTTCACCGACGACTCCATCTGCACGTTGGCCGTCGCAGATGCGCTGGTCAATGAGCGCCACGCGGGTGAGGCGCTGAAGGACTGGGGGCTGCGCTACTGGGATGTTGGCGGCTGGGGCGGGATGTTCTCGCGCTGGCTGCAGTCACCGGGGCTGGAACCCTATAACAGCTACGGCAATGGCGCGGCAATGCGAGTGTCACCCGCTGGCCTGTTGGCCCGCTCGGTGGATGAGGTCTCTGTCCTGTCGAAACAGGTAACGGAGGTAACGCACAATCACCCAGAAGGTCTCAAGGGAGCCGAGGCCACCGCACTGGCCATCTTCCTGGCACGCCACCGGGTCACGCCACAGAACATCAAGGTCGCCATCACGGAGCGCTTCGGTTACGACCTTGAGCGTACGCCAGACGACATCCGGCCGACCTACCGCTTCAACGAAACCTGCCAGGAGACGGTGCCGCAGGCCCTGGTGTGTGTGCTGACCGCCACCGACTTCGAAGACGCCATTCGCAACGCGATTTCCATCGGCGGTGACAGCGACACGGTGGCTGCCATTGCCGGGGGTGTGGCCGAAGCGCTGTTCGGCATCCCGGATGAGATTGCCGACCGCGGTTGGACTTATCTGCACAAGGACATGCGCGAAACGATGACGCTGCTGTATCGCAAAGCCGGAGTGCTTTTGTGAATACTAGTGAGGCAGAGCGTGCCCCTGTAACTGTGGCAAACCAGCTTGTGTTGAACTTGAACCCCCTCTTCCAACGATAGGCTAGCTCCCTCGTCGTGACAGTCCTACTCCTCCCCTTCGCCGAGCGTCGCACTGACGGACTTCTGGTAAGCCCCGAGGAGGTCGAACGTGGCCTCGCTTGCGATTGCACGTGCCCAGGATGCGGCCATTCCGTCGTCGCCCGCCAAGGCACAGAGAAAGTCTGGCACTTCGCACACCATCGTGCGCCAATGTGTTCAGACGGTTATCAGAAGTCAGTGCATGAGCTTGCCAAACAGCTCCTTCGGGACAGGAAAGAACTACTTGTCCCGACCTTGGAAGCAATGGTGAGTGCGAACGACGCACACGGTAGGCGGCTGGAGGAACGCGAACTGGTCTTTGAAAGCAAGAGCGTACCCTTGGATGAGTGCAGAGCAACAGTGAAGCTGGACGATGTAACCGCTGATGTTCTCGGCCGTCTTAGGGAGCATGAAGTACTCGTCGAGGTCACGGTTTTCCATCGGCTGATGCCGGACAAGGAGGCGCGTTTGGTCGCGACTGGCATTCCGTCCCTTGAAATCGACCTGAGTGTGTTTAAGTCCGTCCAGGCGACGCGCAAAGGCATCGAGGAAGCTCTATTTAAAGATAACGGAAACCGGCGTTGGCTATTTCATCCAAAGCTAGCCGCTGCGCAAGCGACCGCGAGTGAACGCCTCCAAGCGAGGCTTGCAGCCGTTCGAGAACGATACGAAGCAGCCATTCTCGAGGCTCGTCCGCCGCATCATTCGCGGTTGGAAGGCTCCCCTGTACCAAGGGTCGGGAAAATCTATGGGAGTCAGCAAGCGGACAGGAGTCTGAATTCAGCTTTCATATGGCGTGCAGGCTTTCCAGATGATGCAGACATCCGTCGCGCCCAAGTAGCGCTAGTAGAGCGAACCGGCAAGTCGCTTATCGACGTCAAGCGGGTCACCGAACAGGCAAGCAAACGCGGACACCTCCAAGGCGTCAGCCCACCAGAACTCGCAGCGAAGTGGGCTGGACAGCTAGGCGTTGAGCCGTCGGAGGTGATGCGTTTCTTTGAGGACGCCTTCTATGTCCTTAGTTGGTAGGTAATAGCGGGCGTGAAGAGCCGGGAGCTCCAAACACGATATATCACGGCATTCAATATATTCAGCCAAGCTAATGCTTTTCAGCACTCACCGAAACTGCTACTCCGCCGTTGACCAGCAGCTAGTGTAATCGGGACCATATGACTCCGGCCGAAACCTCGGAGCCCTTATAACGACCGGCAACGGCATCGGAGAGTCCACTCCAACGACCAGTGCCTCCCCCTGCCCCAAGGTCGGCAAGAATGCGGCTGCAGCCGCGTCAAGATTGCCACACGCCTTTTCGACGACGTTGCGGTCGCGTTCGTTGATAAGGCGATGAACAATGAACATACCCATCTGGCTGAGGACATCCTCAGGAATGTCTCGAGGTCGCTGTGTCGCGAGGACGCACGTAAGTCCGTACTTGCGCCCTTCCTTTGCAATGAGACCGAAGGAATCCAAGGGCATACGTAGGTAGTCGTCCCCGATGGCTTTGTCGAGAAACTGATGGGCCTCGTCGAGCATGACCACTAGAGGTTGCCCCTGGAACCGCCCCGAGCGCGCCAGCCCGAGGAGGTACCGACCGACAGCGTTGGTAACCAACTCCCGCGTGTTGTGTTCGAACGGAAGGAATTCCATGTTCACCCTCAGGACCCGCTGGTCAGGGTTGTTGAGGAATTCCTCTACAACGTGAGGCACTGTCTCAAGTCCTTCAGGCTGGTAGATGCAGGCCATGTGGGGAGCGACAATGTCCGCTTCGATGCGGGAAACTAGCGTTGTACAAAAAGAGGCGTCGTTGTTTGAGGGGCCACCCCAGTGCGTGGCATTTCCTCCCTGGCCGGTCGGCCACACGCACTCCTCAAGAATTTGGGCGGGCAAGAGTGTGATGTTGAACCTCGTGCCCGATGTACTGAGGGCCAAAGCATGTACCCCGGCCGCGGCTTCGATAGGGGCCTTCGGGCGATTCGCCTTGCAGACCAGTCCAGCCGCACTGGTAAGAGTGGAGTCAATATAGGCAAGCTTCAGACTTCTCAAAGCCTCTCTCAGCTTAGGTGCCTGAGCCCCAGCACTCGGCCTGAACAGGGCGAAAAGGTCACTCTCGGTGAGGTGCCAGTACGGAAAACTGACGAACCGGCGAGTGTCACCTCGACCCTTGGGGCGCCCTCCCAAGTGAACGTGCGTGATAGCGCCGCCCAGCGTTTCGAACTCACCAGAGGCGTCGAAGAGTATCGCCTTGCCACCCAGGCGCTCCACCTCCTCGACCAGTCTGGCGAGAGTCCAGCTTTTGCCGCCACCCGTTGCCCCCAGCACCGCGCAGTGCCGTCCGAAAATATGGGCCGGTGGAATCGATACCCGTGTGTTGTGCGCATGGGGGAACACTGCAAGCTGAACCTTCTGCTGGTCGTCAGCTGCTCCCTGCTCAACAGCCTGTTTCACAAGCAGCGGATGTGCCGAGAAGACATGCTGGCCGATTCGCGGATGCGCCGGAACCCCTTTCAACGTCCGCCCCGTGGTCAGCTCAATCGCGGTAAGCAGCTGCACGACACCCACAGGATTCGCTTTTGTGCCAACCTCTGCTGTTGGTTCGACAGTAAGCCTTTCGCGCTCAGGCAACCGAACTTCTACAACCCTTCCGAGGACGGCATGCTCCTCGCCCTCGATGACAACGAACTCACCTACCTGTCCAGCCGGAACAGTGTAGCCGGCAAAGTGAGAACTGCTCGCTGCGGATGCCCACGGGAGGTTCACGTCGACCGTTGTTGGCCTGACATGACATATCGTTCCAACATATCGACTGCCATCAAACGGGGCGACCGGCAGCTGACTCATGTGTCAGCTCCTGTCTTTGGGGCCTCCAGCCGACGCATACGCTCGAAGTGCCGTTCAAGGTCCGACTCCGCCGCGATATCAGGAATGTAATCGATGAGCTCGTCGAATGAGCAATTTAGCATGCCAATACGCGCATCACCATGCTCAATGAGCTGCTTCAAGCGCCGCAGATAGCGATTGCGAGCGGCTTCACCAAGGCGCTCGACCCCGTCAGGTTCGATTGCTGGTGCGAGATAAGGGCCAACCACAACCACTTTCAGCGATAAGTTCGAGCGGATGGCAGACAGTATGGGCTCAGCAAGGTGGTTATCGTTGAAGCCAAACCCAACCACAAGTAAGCCGGTGTTAGGCTCACGGAGGGACGCCTGAAGAGCCGCTATCATCTCAAGGTAAGGCTGCTCAAACGCCAGCTCGTATTTCGTGTTCCGGGGGTATATCAGGAGTGGCTTTGCCGGCCTACCCAGAACCTTCAGAATCTCACCGCTCTCCTCATCACGTTCCCAGTCGATGGAGCCATGTAGCTTGTAAAGATGGAAGACGTTAGGGATGAAATCCTGCGTATCGTTGTCCCTGTCTCGATGGACGATGTCGTAAGTGAAATGTACAGCATCGAACGTTGGCGGCATCGTCTGTGAGAAACCATCGATGACCACGAACCTTCCTTGCCGACCAGCCTCCTCGTAGCACCGGTCGTAGTTTGTAGTGAAGAGCTTCATCCGGCACTTTCTGTTGGAGCGACGTGCCGCACGCCGAAGGAACTCACTATGCGCAGGGAGTGGATGGTTCGGCTTCAGGAAGTTCACGGCCTCGTAAATCGCCGCTTCAGCAGTCACGATGAAGCTTTGCACGTGCGTCAGGTCATCCCCGTCCAGGAAAGCCTCAGCGAGCCGGCACCGTGATAGGAGCGCCTCAAGGTTCTTCTCATCTGCATCATGGCGGACAAGGCACAGCAGGTCAGACCATGTCTTCCGGCCGACACATTCGTGAAGACCTTTAACCCGCTCCCAGAGGTCTTGCATAGTTGGCGCAAGCCGATTGCCATCGTCCCTCTTCAGGCAAAGCGAGGTACCGAGTCCAGTTAGAACCACGAGATTGTTGCATCGAAAAATATCGGATATTGCGCGCCGCGCCTCCTGCTTCGCCCTATCGGGCTCATCAGCATCACGGCTTGCAACGGCATCCAAGAGCCACCTGCCGCCTGTTTCGATGGTGAGTACCTGCATTTATCCTCCGATAAGCCGTCGTCTACGAGACGAACCGTCAGCATTATGACATCTAAGACTCACCGGAAACTACGCACCGCTCATGCACTTTGAGCACGGCGCTCTTCATGCTGTTGCAGACGACCGCCTGGACTGTGCAGAGTTAGCCAGTTCGCCCGGAGATGAACTGACATGCACAAGGACATGCGCGCAACGATGACGCTGCTGTATCGCAAAGCCGGTATGCTTCTGTGATGATTCGCGAGGGCATGCATGGACCGCACGGAACGCTTCTATCACATCGACCGATTGCTCAACGAACGCCGGGTTGTACCGGTGCAAGCCTTCCTGGACGAGTTGGAGGTGTCACTGGCCACCTTCAAACGCGACCTGGAGTACCTCCGAGAACGTTTCAATGCGCCTATCGTGTGGGACCGTGATGCGGGCGGCTACCGGTTCGATGCCCCTGCCTCCGGTCCGCGTTATGAACTGCCAGGCCTTTGGTTCAACGCGTCCGAAGTCATCGCCCTGCTGACCATGCGGCAGATGCTGAAGAACCTGGAGCCGGGACTTCTTTCTGCGCACGTTGAACCATTGCTTACCCGCCTGCGTGCCATCCTCGGCGAAGGCGAGCTGCCCATCGAGGATATCGACAAACGCATCCGCTTCCACCGCCAGGCCGGGCGCACCCACGACTCCCAGCACTTTGCCCCAATCGCGACCGCTGTTCTGCAGCGTCGGCGGCTCACCATCGACCATTATGTGCGGGCACGGGACGAGACCGTCACCCGGGAAGTCTCCCCGCAGCGGCTCACCTTCTACCGCGAGGCCTGGTATCTGGACGCTTGGTGTCACCTGCGCAATGAGCTACGCAGCTTCGCGCTCGATGCCATCCGCAGCGTGACCCTCTCGACCGAGAAAGCCAAGGAAGCGAGCGACAAGGACATTGCCCGGGTGCTCGACGGTGGCTACGGCATCTTCTCAGGCAAGCAGGTGGAGTGGGCCGAGCTGGAGTTCACTTCTGAACAGGCACGCTGGGTGAGCAAGGAAGTGTGGCACCCCGACCAGAAAGGTCAGGTGCTGGAGGATGGTCGATATCGGCTGCAGGTGCCGTTCAGCAATCCGACCGAACTGGCAATGGACATCATGCGGCATGTGCCAGCGGTAAGAGTAATTGCGCCACAGAGCCTGCGGGAGCGCATCCGGGGGCTGCTGGAGCAGGGTTTGTCGTCGCTTTAGCGTCGCTGGACAACACAGGACACCGACTCCCCGCTCAGAATGGTTTGCAAATTGCACCTAAATTAGGTACTTTTTGCAAACGTACCGAACAATGCCCGCTACTGACTCTACCCTCCCTCCCACCCGCGCTCACGGGGTGGTATCCCGTCTGCTGGACGAGTTCCAGGGGCGAGGTCGCCTTGTCGCCAGTCAGCCCGAACTGGTGGCATTGAGCGGGCTGACCACCTTGGCCGTCAAGCGTCAGTTAGAGCACTTGGCCGACAGAGTGGTTCGACTGCCGGGTCGCCCCAGTTGCTATCTCGTCGTTCCCCCTGAGTACCGATTGCGAGGCGCCCCACCTATCGCCTATTGGCTCGCCGACTACTGTCGGCTGCGCCAGCAGCCCTATTATGTTGGCCTGCTGTCTGCCGCAGCCCTGCACGGCTCTGCCCAACAGGCGGTGCAGGTCACACAAGTCATGACAACTGTGCCGACGCGCGCACTCGATGTGGGCAACCTACACGTCGAATTCCACGTAAAGCAGCGCCTACTCGACACGCCGTTATCCACAATCAAGGGGCTAGCGGCGCCGCTTGCGGTGAGCAGCCCCGAAGCGACCGCCCTGGACTTGCTGGCCTTCCAGCACTGCGTTGGCGGTGTCGCACGAGCAGCTGATGTTATAGCAGGCCTACTGCCGGTGATGACCGTCGAAGGGTGGCGCCGCGCCTTGCCGCTTGCTCCTGTGGTCGTGCGACAGCGAATGGGCTACGTCCTCGACACCCTTAGTGCAAACCGGTTCGCCAAGCTCATCCAGACCAGCTTGCCGTCAAAATTGCGAACCGTGCTTTTGCAGACCGCTACGCCCACGATGTGCTCGTGCGGGCACCAACCCTGGCAAGTTGATGACAATATAGGACTGAAATGACCGTTCAACCTATTGCACTAACGCACCAGGATGTCCTGGCTCACCAGCAAACGGTGCAGTGGCCTGAACTCTACCAAGTGGAACAGGACCTGCTGCTCAGTCTAGCGATGACCGCCATTTTCAACGACGCGTTTCTGTCCTCCCAGGTGGCGATGCGTGGCGGCACAGTACTCCACAAGGTGCATCTGGCTCCTGCTGTGCGCTACTCTGAGGATATCGACCTTGTGGCTGTAGGGGAGCGACCAGAGTCACATATCAAAAGGGCTTTGATGCGGGTCCTTCGCCCGGTCCTGGGCAAGGAGAAGTCGTCAACGTGGGCCTGGTTGAAGCTGGCTGTCCGGAATGCCGCGAAGCCTTCCCGGATTCTGCGTTGCGTTTTCAAGGTCCAAAGCGTCGTAGAGCCCGCAAGGACACTGACAATTGAGGTCGAGGTAAATGTTACGGAGCGCACGCCACGGTTCGAGTTGCAGCGCCTGCCCTTTTCTTTGACCTTCCGAGGTGAGCCCCGTGCCGCCTCCATCGTGTCTTTCAACGTCAACGAAATGCTAGCGACGAAGATGAGGGCCACGTTTCAACGCAAGAAGGGGCGGGACTTGTTTGACTTATATTGGGCGCTCACAGCCCAATCGGCCTTGCCGGTAGACACGGCCCAGGTACTCGATGCATTCAGGCACTATATGAAAGAAGAATCCACAACGGTACCTCGCAGCGAATTCCTGGCGCACCTCGAGGGCTGTCTGGCAGACAAGGTGGGGTTCTGCCGTGACATGGACCCCTTGCTCAAAAAAAGCCTTAACTACACCCCTGCAGCGGCCTCGGCAGTGGTCATTGAGCGTCTGATAAGCCAGTTGCCCAAGTAGCCTACGCGGCACTCAAGGATGCCGGGAGTCGGCCCCGGCATCCGTTTCGGCTGCGGGATAGTCCTCACCGCAACCAAAAGACGTCTTCGCTATCTTTTACCGCAACCGTGAATATCCTGGACCGCGCGTAGCGCCGGGAAGTTGTTTTCGTCCGACGCAGAGCGGAAAAAAGCGGCGAGCCGAAGCTCGCCGCCGAATCATGGAGTCTTTGTCAGTGCTGCATGCGCGGCACGACGCAGGAAATCACCCTTTCCTCCAGGTCAAAACCTTCAATCATCGACATCCGCTCGTGGTGAGCCAGGCGGGTCGCCAGGTCGGCAAGCCTCAAACACTCGATGTCATAAGGGTTCTGGCCAGCCTGTCGAGCAAGCGCCTTCAGTTGCTTGATGTCCGCCTTTTCGACTGGAACGTGCAAGAGCAGTTTGACGTCACTCTCTGGACACCAACCCACCACGGGCATGAAGCCGGTCCGCTCGCAGCCTGCCAGGTACTCCACCAGCCCCCGGTTCGCCATCGGAACGCAGACCACTGACTGGGCGTTTCCAACCTGGATACGGAACACCATTACATGACCGTCTGCCCCGTTTGTCAGGACCCGAGCATCCCGCTTGCAGACTTCCTCGCGCCCCAGGTTGTCGAGGAATCCTGGACCGACATGGGCGCCGACGAGATATTCGAAGGCGCCAAAGAATCCCCCTATCGCCTCGCTGAGTTCATCGTCCAAACCCCGCGGCTGAAAGAGTACGCTCGCGAAAAGCTGAACATCTCCATGCTCGGTCACTTCCGTCCGCCCCTCTGGCGCCATGAACGCGCTCAGGGGGTGTTTCGACATGGTGTCCATCATTGAGCTTCTCCCATAGCCAACTGACCCTCCGTCGAACATGGCTCAAATGTCCGTGGCCTCCTTTCCTCCAGGTCATCCGACCGGTACTCAGACGTGGTTTGAGCGACCTTGGCAGTCCCCAGCAGATACCCTCGGGACACACTTATCCACTTCTCAATATTCATCACGTTTCCTCTGATTTCGCAGATGCCCTGCACGACCTATAGCTACCGAGCGAGCGTCGGCAACGGACACACTTCAGGACGTGACCGCTTGGCCCAGCTGACCCGCCGCTGCCATGGCCGCCGCTTGCGGAACCGCCAGAAAGTGAGCGAGCCTTTCCAGGTCAGGACTCGAGAGATGAGCCGCCGACAAGCGGCCACTGAACATCAGATGAGCCCAACAAGGCAGCCGCCCAAGGTGCTTGCACATGCCGTACGGGGTGCAGCAGACCGACTTGCCCGTGTGAGCAACCCAATGCAGCAGTGCATTCCCGTGCGAGAGGTCGGATTCGAGCGCCTCCCACTCCTGGCTGGATTCCTCACAATTCACTAGTTCCAGCGGGGGGAAGTCCGCCAGCGCCCGGGGCATCTGCGGATACGCGAACTCCACGGCGAGTTGCCGCAGCGCCATGGCGTAGTCCGTTGCTAGCCAGGTTTCGGCGTGGCCTCGGATGTCGTCGCACGGACGGTGCGGCGTACTGACCTCAAAGTCTTGCGCGGTCAGTCTGCCCACTGCGATTTGCAGAACGCCCCGGTCAACGTCCAGATAGTTTTGAATCCGCTCAACAAGCTCAGCATCCGCATGAAAGAGGTCGCGCATGCCGAAGGCCCACTGAAGGAGCGTAGTCTGCATGACCCCAACGCCTGCCGCACAACCTGCGAGGTCGTCGTTGCGGCGTTTCGCGGTCAGGAAGAGTTCTGTGACGACCCCCTTCCCCACAGTATCGTGCTGACGAACAGCCTCGAGGAAGGCACGGCCCTGATTAATGTCAAAGGTGTTTTTCATACACGTTGCTCCTGAGTAAATGGATGTCCTGCAACGCGTATAGCAACCATGCCTCCGGTCGAAAAAATGCGGACCCGTCCGGGGTCCGCAGAGAATCAGGCTAGCTTCCGTCTTCAGTCATAGAGCTCCGGGCTGGGACTGAGCTCTCCTTTACGCAGTAACGACTCGACCTCGTTTTCGTTATGAATCAGTGCGGGGCGCTGCAAGTACTCGAGAATCCAGCTGAGCTTGCGAAGGCCGAGAACGTCAACGCCACTGGTCTCACCATAGAGCATCACCAGTGCCCGTTTGGCTTCGAGGCTCAAGACGGCATCGTTCGCGGGCAGGTGCTGAGAGGCGGTCCTGTCGGCTTTCAGTTGTCGATACGCCCGCTCAACCAGCATCTCTTCCCCTTCTTGCGGCCAGGCAAAGTCCGACATCCGGATACGGCCGGCGAGAAGCTTTACGACGACAGCCGGCACGCCCAGGAATCGGGCACTCAAATCGGCAAACTCCTGGCCAATGCACGAGACTTGCCGGATGCCGGTACGCAGTTGGTTGATGTAGCCGTAGGTCACGCCCAGCTCAGCCGCCAGCTCGTTCATCGACATTCCACGGCAACGGGCTTCGTCAATCAGCCAGGCCAGAAGCGGACCATTATCACTATCGTAGAGACGCTCTACGCGCTGCTGGGTCGTCTCATGTCCTTGCTTGCGAGCCTGGGCTCGCTCGTTACCCTTTTTCTTCATCTTCATGTCCTGTCCGGTAATGCAGGGCCATTCCTGCAACTCTTATAGCGACATGAAGATGATTACTCGGCGACAGACGACTTCTTCCTGCGATTGCGGGTCCTGCCCACCCCCGCACGCACCATCGCTGCGAGGAGCTCGGAGAACCGGTCGCGACTTGTCTGCGCCAGGCGGGCGAGCTCCGTCGAGCGTTGCTGACGTTCATACCAGAGCGCCGCCCGGTGGATAGTCAGCGGCAGCATCCTGGCGGCGATTTCTTGCAGCTGAAGTTCGCGCTCGGCACGGTGTCCGGCGAGCACTGCGTTCAGCTCAGCCCTCTCCCTATCCGTCAGTTTCGCGTCGAGTTCGGGCGGGATGGATTCGGCACTTTTCGGCAACGACCCCAGGCAGGTCGAGCGCCCGCGTTTGATGGTTGGGTCGTACTTGATACGGATGAGCGTCAGGGTGTTCTTGCGGGTTCGGATTTGCATTTCGGTAGCTCCTGCGGTTGTCGATGAACCGTATAGCGACCTGTTACAGCGGCAGACGGCCTGACCGTCCACGCATACGGATAAAACCTCGCCCTACACCAACAAGCCACTCCTTGTGGCTCGTGAAGGCACGTGCTGGTTTGTAGCCGCGCGTGCTCCCGCAAATAAACGGAGCACAAAATGAATGAACTGAAACTACTGGACCTACAGGACCTCGCCGACCTGCTCGGCCGAAGCCCCGAAACTATCAAGAAGGACCTCAAACGCAACCCGCTGGCGGTACCGCCCCGACTGCACATCCCCGGTACCCGCCTCTTACGGTGGCGGGCAGAGGATGTCGACGCTTGGCTGAAGGCCTGCATCCTCCCACATAAGGAGGTCGTATGAAGACGTGGCCTCGCCTCAATCTCAATGCAATTCTTGCTGCACCACGCCCTGAACTCGAGTTTGTCCTACCGAACCTGCTGAAGGGTAGCGTCGGACTCCTTGCCGGGCCGGGTGGTGTTGGAAAAACGAATTTTCTGCTTCAACTGGGTATCGAGCTGGCACTTGGTCAGCCCCTGCTCGGCGGTCATTTTCCGGCACAGCCACCACGAAAAGTAACGCTGATGTTGGCTGAGGAACATGCAGCCGTGATGGCCTGTCGGCTGCACGACCATGTAGCGGCACTTGGAGACGTTGCAGGGCAAGCGGCGGAACCGAATGCGTTGTCAGTTGAGCAGCTGATGGAGCGCCTCGTCATCGTGCCCGCTGGGGGCCTGGACACGAACATCTGCAACTCGGACGACACGACGCTATTCGACGAGCTCGTCTCGCTGACAGCCGGGTCAGACCTTATCGTACTTGACCCAATTCGACGCTTCCATGATGGTGACGAGAACAGCTCCGCCGACATGACCCGTCTCGTGCAAAAGCTCGAAGTCGTGGCCGCTCGGGCAAAGGCGACCGTGCTGTGTGCACATCATATGAACAAATCCGCGGCCACTGCCGAGTTCGGCGAGGTGCAGCAGGCAGCAAGGGGGTCGAGCGCGCTGACAGATGGCGTGCGCTGGCAAGCGAACCTGCTGCCGCTAAGCGTTGAGGCAGCCAAACGGCACGGTATCGGCTACGACGACCGGGCCGGTTACGTTCGGCTCCTGCTCAGCAAATCGAACTACGGCCCGCCGTTGCCGGAACTACTTCTTCGGCGCACAGCAAACGGCAGTTTTGAGGCAGCCCACCCTTCCAAGTCCACGACCCGAACGAGCAAGCAGCACGGCTCAGTATTGAAGGTGCCCCGCTATGTCTGAGCGACGCCTCGTCAAGCATGACCCCGCCACCGGAATGTCGCCGCTTTTCCGACCCCTGCCCGCGCTCAAAGCTGGGCAACGGCAGAAGCTTGACGTCCGGACCCAGCACGGCGGCGTCGAACTGCATTGGCGCGGCCCCGACGCTTTGGGGATTCCCGAGGAAACCCTGCTTCTAGCGATTCTGGAGAAGCTCGGTAACGACCATGGGCTATTCGAAGCAAGCGCCATCCTGGCACCGAGCACTGGTAGCGATGTCGGGAAAGCGCTTTGGGCCGGATTGGCTGCGAGCGGGAGCGAACAGTCAGGCGACACGAGGGTGCTCTTCACCAGCTTTGCGGCGCTGTGCCGGGCATGCGGCCACGACAGTGGCGGCGCTGCCATCCGGCAGGTCAAGGCCATGCTGAAGCGACTGGTTGAAGTGACCTTGTGGTTGCGTCAAGGGCGCCAGGAAGGCTCATCCCGACTCATCTCCTGGATGGTCTGCGAGGATGGTCAAGTTGCGGTTGCGGTGAATCGGAGACTGGCTGCCGCGATTCAAGGCGCGCACTACTGCCAAGTCAGCCTGTCCGAGCGGCTTGCCTTGCCCACCCATACAGCCCAGGCGCTGCACGCTCGCCTATCTGCCCAGATACGCGAGGGCTGGGAGTTGCGCTATCGCATGGAGAGCCTGGAAAGGATGGTGTGGGGCATCAACGCCGAAGGCAGCACGCAGCGGAACCGCTTCGCCAAGCTACGCTCAGCACTTAGCGCGCTGGGCGGTCTGGCTGGGTGGGAGGTTTCTGTGAGTCCTGGCAGGGACGGCAAACGTGTCTATCGCATCCGCCGTGGGTCGAGCAAGCGCACCGACAGCGCCACATCCTCGGAAAAGCGGCGACAGCCCTTCGGAATATCGACGACAGGCGCCCTCGCCTGAACCCTTGTGCCGCTTGGGTTTGCGGGCCAGAGCGGCATCTCTACTATTTCTAAACTAAGGGCTTGCGCCGCGCTTGATGCTGCGGCCGCAGCCCCTTCCTTCCAGATGGCAGGGTTCTTAGCCGTTCGCTTCGTCGCCTGGCAGGGAATCGACGATTTCAACGTTGAAATCGCTGTGCCAGTTACCGCCGTTACCTCCATCCACTGGAAGAGATGGAGCATCGTTTGGCCGAGGTTTCAACGTTGAATTTCCGGACTGGCAGTAGTCGAACCCCGGCCTCATCAGTCACAACTACAGACAAGACGCTGACTACGTCACTGCGAAGCACTGAGACTCCGCAGGATGGGACCGGAATCGGGGCAGCAAAAAGCCCCCGGTAAAAACCGGGGGCGACTCAATGAACGGCGTCAGCAAGACCTACGACCGCACGCTCTACTGCCTTGTAAACCCGCTGCCAGGCGGGCCGACGATGAGTGCCACCTCACCACCGGAAATCATCACAACAGCACCTGCCACGGTGCTTGAATGCCAATTCCGACTGCTTGGAGCTTTCGACACTACGAACATCCGACGAGTCTGCCCGTGTGCGCTTGCCCGGTCGCTTTCGCGACTTGCAACTACTTGCTCCATCTCCCCCGCGTGGTCTCGCCCGGTGCCACCCGGACATCAACGACTTTAGCGGTTCCCATCTTCTCCAGAACGATAGATTGTGCAGGATGCCGAGTCGGGCATTTGCGATAGTCTGCGCGGTCTCCGCGCTCACCCCACTGACGCGTTGGTCAGTGCAGGCTTTGGTCGGGGCAGGTTTCCAGGACCCCCGATTACGCCGCAACGCCTTCATCCTCTGCTCGCCTGGTATCGGTACCCGATACCACACCCATCACACTCCCCACAGCCACTTCCTGAGTGGCCGTTACACGCTTGAGCTATCCAGCGACCCGCACGGCTTTCGCCGCACGGTGCCGGGTGCGCCAGTTCTCCCTTGCACCCCTGCGCCCTTTCGGTACGCCTCAGCAGGCCTGCGTGTGGTCAGAGGTTCTACGGTCGCCCGCAGCCCCTCGGTGGGACTGATTACCCACATCATCTCTGGCAGGGTTTCCCGTTTCAGCTGCCTTGTGCAGCGTCCCCGGTTGGCCCGTTCCGATGTCGCCCAAACCCGGCGACGCGACGTTGTCCTGATAGGTCCGAAGCCCCGCCGTATGCGGCGGGAATGGGGTCGAAGGGGGAGTTACACCCCCAGCGCCCCGTTGTAGCCGCGCCAGCATTTTTCAATGCACGCGGCTTCAGCAGTCTGCTCCCTTGGCAAGGGAGCGTCGAACCATCCGGTTCGTTGGCATCGTGTCGCGGGGCTGGCGGCCCCCGACACGGTTCAGTGTGGCAGGTCGTCCAACCCGGTATTGGCAGTACACGAGTGTCAGTGGGTATAGCGACCCTCCGCCCAAAGCCCAAGGGAGGCACATCGCAGAAATAAACGGCAGATGCACAAAAAAATGAGCCGCATATAAACAAAGTCCATACACAGGTTTCCAATCAACAACTCAATAAGGTCTCTTGATATGCAAACCGATAGAAATTTCGTCGCAAAGACTTTGACTCGCCACTTCAATGACTTTAAGAATGGAAATCTAAACAACGAACCAGCTAGGCTGCTGTGCAACTTCTTTGACCACGAACTCGATATTAGTGAAGAACGCACTCCGGAAATCGCGATTTCGGAATGGTTGGACAGTGTCAATCTCACGGATATTGGGAGGAATGGAGAGCTTGGAGGAATCAATGTGACCCAAGGGGTAGATGGTCATATCGTAGAGTATTGCGACGAGACTGACTGTACTTGGCTCAGTGCAGACGCACTTATCGAACTCGCTGATGAAGCCGACAAAACGAACAGTCCGACACCGCTACCTGATTGGTTTGAGCCTTCATGGATAGGAATCACCCATGAGGTAGCCATCAAGCTCATCGAGAAAATGGATGAGGAGTCGATTATTCATATTCTTGACCATGAATTTGATTACGCGTATGAATTCGACAAAGTTGAGAACCATCGCCGATGGGGCTGGACTAACGACCCACGTGAGGCCCTGATTCACAGAACAAAGAATCTACCCTCTCTACGACTTGCTCAAATTTTTGGGCTTTTATAATCATCCGCATATTCCGCACAACAAAGTGACTCCGGCTTGACTCACTTTTTTGGGCAGCAGACAGAGGGGCCGATTGGCCCCTCTGTCATGTCTACGCAGATACGCTGCGCAGCTTTCTCCATATTCTTGAAAAGCTGTCGCCCTTTTGGAAACCTTTATGCTCTCGCACGTTTCGCTGTCGCTATACGCCTGAAACCCGCTTCGCGGAGCGCTTCGCTTGTTTGCGCACGCACCGTGAGGCCCATTTTCAGGAGCGAGACATGCGTTACGACCCCCTGGTCTTCGACCGCAAGACCGTTTTCATGCAAAGAATCGCGGACCAGGTCCGCCGAGGCTACCGCTGGTACGCCCTTGGCGAGGTCCGATTGGACCGCGCCAAGGCCCTCGTGGCGAAGTTCGCGCGGCTCTACAACGTCCACCTGCACCGCAATCAAAAGCTGCGCGAGCGTGCAAGCGGAGTCGCGTCCGCAGACCTACTTCTTTGGCAGCCGCATACAGACACTATCGTGTTCTGCCTGCTTGTCACACCCGGGCCGCATGAGGCCCGCAGCATGGAGAAACTACAGGATGCCTTCGCCCGCGACGCGCGCCTGACGCTTGGCGACTGTGAATTGGTGCAAAGACCTCGCACCGGTAGCGACCGCGCATCCTGGACATGGCGCCTCACGATGGAGGCCTACGAAGGGTGGCGCCTACGCGCCCTTGAGGTCTGCAGAAAGGGAAACGACTTCGAGGTGCAGCAGTTCATCGCATCGATTCATGCGACGCCCGGCTTTGCTGGTGTGCGCGAGCAGGTGAAGAAGGTCAAATCACTGTTCCGAGCCGAATGGAAGCGGCGCCGACCCAACAGTAGTCAGGCTTCAGTCCTCAGCATTCGGCAGCGTTACGTGCAGCGTTTGCCAAACAATGGAACATCCTTGTCCCGGCTGACCGGGAGAGGGACGGTTGCAGGAGCGTTGCAGGGGATGAACGACACAACCATTGAGCGAACTCTCATGCAGAGTTCTCAATGAGCTTCCCTTGAAAGGCATGTCGGCAATCGAATTGCAGCGCACTGGCAAGCGCGACATACACTCGGACTCCATTCTGCATCGCCCTCGCAGACGTACCTCAGCAGGGCCTCGCATCAGCGATGCGCAAAGAGATAACGGCCTGGGGTGGAGCAAAAGAGTGGGACAGAAAAGGCTGTCCCACGGTTGTCCCGTGAAACTGCCCAAAACAGACCACTGTAGACAACAATGCCCACAATCCTTGCGGGTGTGGGCAGCGTCTCAACCTACTGATTTTAAGGGGTTTTATCAGTCTGGGCTGGTTTGGAGTGGTCAGCTCCAGTCTTCGTTTTTGGTCGGGGCGGCGGGATTCGAACTCGCGACCCCTTGCACCCCATGCAAGTGCGCTACCAGGCTGCGCTACGCCCCGACACAAGCCGCCATTATAGCAGCGTTTTCAGAAATTACCAGAAACTGCTTCCGAAATATTGCTCATGCACGCAAGACCTCGAGCACCTTGACCAAGCCTGCACGGACCTCGGCCACCACCGCCTTGTATCGCTCGACCTCGACCCCGTTCTCCTGCTCCTGGATCGCAGACTCGCCGAGGCGATTGCGCGCACCGGAGATGGTGAAACCCTCCTGGTACAACAGCTGCCGGATGCGCCGGATGAGCAGAACCTCATGGTGCTGGTAGTAACGGCGGTTGCCGCCCCGCTTGACCGGCTTGAGCTGGGTGAACTCCTGCTCCCAATAGCGCAGGACGTGAGGCTTCACGCAGCAAAGGTCGCTGACCTCTCCGATCGTGAAATAGCGCTTCGCCGGAATTGGCGGCAGCGCTTCGACGCCGATTTCAGGGCTGCTTGCTTGCATCGCTGAGTTGCTCCACCGCGGCCTTCAGTTTCTGGCTGGCATGGAAGGTGACCACCCGCCGGGCGGTGATCGGGATCTCTTCACCAGTCTTGGGATTGCGCCCGGGGCGCTGGGGCTTGTCACGCAACTGGAAGTTGCCGAAGCCCGACAGCTTCACGCTGTCGCCCCGCTCGAGCGCCATCCGGATCTCCTCGAAAAAGCCCTCGACCATGTCCTTGGCTTCGCGCTTGTTCAGCCCGACCTGATCGAACAGCAGATCGGCGAGTTCGGCCTTCGTCAAAGTCATGTCAGTCCCCTGCTCCACGCAGACGTGCGCCGAGTACCGCTTCGGCCTGCCTGACAAGTAGTGTGACGACTGCCTCAACTTCGCCCTCTTCGAGTGTGCGCTGAGTATCTTGCATCGATACCCTGAAGGCAAGACTCTTCTTGTCAGGGTCGATGCCCTTGCCATGATAGACGTCGAACAGCTCGATCTCGCGCACGATGGCCGGCGCAGCGGCACGCAGCACCTCCACGACCTTGCCGGCATTGACCTCCACGCCCACCACAAGGGCGAGGTCACGAGTCACTGCGGGCATGCGGGAAATCTCGGCGTAGGCCGGCATCTCTGCAGCGAGCAGCGCATCGAGCTCGATCTCGAATACGACCGGCGCACTACCGAGCTCATAGCGCTGAACCCAGACCGGGTGCAGCTCGCCGAGGATGCCGATGCTGCGCCCGTCGAGACGGACGCTTGCAGCGCGCCCGGGGTGCAGGGCTGGATGCGACAGGCGCTCGAAGTCGAGCCGGCGCGGGGCGAACAGCGCTTCAAGGTCGCCCTTTACATCGTAGAAATCGACGTTGCGCGCCTTCTCGCCCCATTGCTCGGGCACTACCGTGCCCGCCGCCAGTGCGGCGAGCTTCATGACCTGATGAAAACCGGCAACCGGCTCGCCGTCAGCTTTGCGCTCGAAGGTGCGAGCGATCTCGAACACGCGTACACGGTCGGTCTGGCGCTTGCGGTTGGTGGCGAGGTTACCGATGAGGCCACCGATCAGGCTCGAGCGCATGACGCTGAGCTGGCTGGCGATCGGGTTGGCGAGGCGGATCGGTTCTTCGTTGGCGCAGAAGTCGCGCTCCCAGGCCTCCTCGACGAAGGCAAAATTGATCACCTCCTGATAGCCGCGCGCCGCCACCAGATGGCGCAGCGCCCATACCGGACGGCTGCGCTCAGAGCGCGGCAGCATCATCAGGCTGCCCTGCGGTGCAACCGCGGGAATGTTGTCGTAGCCGTGAAGACGCGCAAGCTCCTCGATAAGATCTTCCTCGATCTCGATATCGAAACGCCACGACGGCGGCGTCACAAGGAAGTCATCACCGCTGCGCTCGACTGCAAGGTGAACGCGCCGCAGGAGTTCGAGCATCGCCTGGTCGTCCAGCGTGATGCCGAGCACACGGCGCGCGCGCGCCGGCCGCAAGCGTACCGGCGCGCGCGCCGGCAATGCGTCGGCAGCGACAGCCTCTTCAACCGGTCCGGCCTCGCCGCCGCAGATGTCGAGGATGAGGCGGGTCGCACGCTCGATGGCAATGCGCGCCAGCTCGAAATCGACGCCGCGCTCGAAGCGGTGCGAGGCATCCGAACTGAAGCCGTAGCTGCGCGCGCGCCCGGCGATGGCATCGGGGGCGAAGAACGCGCTCTCGAGAAAGACCTCGGTGGTGTCGAGCGTGATGCCGCTCTCCTCACCGCCCATGATGCCGGCCAGCGCAAGCGCGCGCGATTCGTCGGCGATGAGCAGCGTGTCAACCGCGGGCGTCACGGTTTGCTCATTGAGCAGCAGGACCGTTTCGCCCTCCTGCGGCAAGCGAACGTGGATCGCGCCCTGCAGTCGGGTGTTGTCAAAGGCATGCAGCGGCTGGCCGAGCTCGAGCATGACGTAGTTGGTGACATCGACCAGCGCGCTGATCGCACGGATGCCACTGCGTGCCAGTCGGCGCACCATCCATTCCGGCGTGCGCGCGCGCGCATCGACGCCGCGCAGGATGCGACCACAGTAACGCGGGCAGGCCTGCGGTGCATCGAGCACGATGCCGCGACGGGCCTCGAAGCTCGGTGCGACCGGGCTGACCGCCACGGGGCGCAACTCGACACCGGTCACCGCCGCCACCTCGCGTGCGACGCCCGACAGACTCAGGCAGTCGGCGCGGTTGGGGGTGAGCTTGATGGTGAACAGGGTGTCGTCCAGCCCCAGGTAATCGCGGATGTCCGCGCCCACAGGGGCGTCATCGGGCAGGGCATAAAGGCCGCCATGATCTTCCGAGAGCCCAAGCTCGCGCGCTGAACACAGCATGCCGAAGGACTCCACTCCACGCAGCTTGGCAGCCTTGATGGCGAAATCGCCCGGCAGCACGGCACCCACGCGAGCGCACGGCACCTTCATGCCGGCCGCGGCATTGGGCGCCCCGCAAACGATCTGCAACAGCTCGGCGCCACCGGCATCGACCTTGCACAGCTTGAGCTTGTCGGCGTTGGGGTGCTTGTCGGCCTCGACAATGCGCGCGACCACCACGCCGCTGAAAGCGGGTGCCGCCGGCTCGGCCTCCTCGACCTCAAGGCCCGCCATCGTCAGCAGGTGGCCAAGTTGGGCGCTATCGAGTTGCGGATCGACGAAGGTCCGCAGCCACTGTTCAGAGAATTGCATGATTCCTTAACCCGGATTGCGTGAATTGGGCGATGCGAGGGGGCAGCGCAGGCTCAGCGGAACTGGCCCAGGAAGCGCAGGTCACCCTCGAAGAACAGGCGCAGGTCGTTGACACCGTAGCGCAGCATGGTCAGGCGATCCGGCCCCATCCCGAAGGCAAAGCCGGTGTAGCGCTCGGGGTCAATGCCACCGAAACGCAGTACGTTCGGATGCACCACGCCGCAACCCGCGATCTCCAGCCAACGACCTTCCAGTGCGCCGCTCATGAAAGCGACGTCGATCTCGGCCGAGGGCTCGGTAAACGGGAAGAAGGAGGGGCGGAAACGGACCTGCAGGTCATCGGTCTCGAAGAAGCGGCGCAGGAAGTCGGCCACCACGCCCTTGAGATCGGCAAAGCTCACCTTCTCGCCCACCCACAGGCCTTCGACCTGATGGAACATCGGCGAATGCGTGGCATCGGAATCCACCCGGAACACCCGTCCGGGCGCAATGACGCGCAGATCGGGCATGGTGTCGAGATCCTTGCAACGCTCGACATGCGCCTGCATCGCACGGATCTGCACAGGACTGGTGTGCGTGCGCAGCAGCACGTCGTCGTGGCCTTCGAGATAGAAGGTGTCGTGCATGGAGCGCGCCGGATGGTTCTCAGGGGTGTTGAGCGCGGTAAAGTTGTGCCAGTCGGTCTCGATCTCGGGGCCGTCGGCAACGACGAAGCCGATCGACGCGAACAGCTGCTCGATGCGCTCCAGCGTACGACTCACCGGATGCAGCCCGCCCTGGACGCCACCGCGCCCCGGTAGGCTCACGTCGAGCGCCTCGGCAGCGAGCTGGGCCAGCAGCGACGCCTCGCGTAGCGCATTGCGCCTGGCCTCGAGCGCCCCCTCGATGGCCACCTTGGCGGCATTGATCGCGGCACCCGCTTCGCGCCTGGCCTCGGGCTCGAGCTTGCCGAGCGACTTCAGGCGCTCGGTGAGCGAACCAGCCTTGCCCAGGTAGCGCGCCTTGGCCTGTTCGAGCTGCGCGCCATCGGCGGCGGCGGCGAAATCGAGCGTCGCCTGTTGTACGAGTTGATCGAGCTGTTCCATGTTCCTGCCCTGGCCGAATGCGGTGTTGCTTGGAAAGTCGTGCAAAGTTCAGAAAAAAAAAGGAGGCCAGGCCTCCTTTTTTCGGACTGCGTTCGATTACGCAGCGAGTTTGGCCCGGGCTTGTTCGGCAATCGCGGCAAAAGCCGGCTTGTCGAACACAGCCAGGTCGGCCAGCACCTTGCGGTCGATCTCGATCGCAGCCTTCTTCAGGCCATTCATGAAGGTGCTGTAGGTCAGGCCGATCTCGCGGGCAGCCGCGTTGATACGGGCGATCCACAGGGCACGGAACTGACGCTTGCGCTGACGACGGTCGCGGTAGGCGTACTGGCCAGCCTTCATCACCGCCTGCTTGGCGATGCGATAGACATTCTTGCGACGGCCGCGATAACCCTTGGCCTGGACGAGGACTTTCTTGTGACGAGCGCGGGCGGTTACACCACGTTTAACGCGAGGCATTGCGGTCTCCTATCAAGCGTACGGAAGCATGGCACGAATCAGCTTTTCATCGGCAGCATGAACTTCGGTCATGCCGCGCAGCTGACGCTTCGCCTTGGTCGTTTTCTTGGTCAGGATGTGGCGCTTGAACGCCTGGGACCGCTTGATCCCACCGCTGGAGCGGACCTTGAAGCGCTTCTTGGCGCCGCTCTTGGTCTTCATCTTGGGCATTGCTGAGACTCCATGTTTTTGGATGACACCAGGTAGCGCCGATGAACCCCGACGCATTTTGTTACCCGGCACCACTTGTTTTCCGCCGGCAGGACCATTCCGGCCAGCGGTCTCACCCCTTGCGAGGCAATTTCGTCACAACCGAGCCGCGCGGCTCAGTGCTTCTTCTTTGGCGCGATGATCATGATCATCTGGCGCCCTTCCATCTTCGGCATCTGTTCGACCTGACCCTGTTCTTCAAGGTCCGCCTTGATGCGCTCGAGCTGACGCAGACCGAACTCCTGGTGGGCCATCTCGCGGCCGCGGAAGCGCAAGGTCACCTTGCACTTGTCGCCTTCATCCAGGAAGCGCTTGAGGTTGCGCAGCTTGATCTGGTAGTCGTTTTCGTCGGTTCCGGGACGGAGCTTGACCTCCTTGACCTGAACCTGTTTCTGCTTGAGTCGGGCTTCGTGGGCCTTTTTCTGTTCCTGATACTTGAACTTGCCGAAATCCATCAGCTTGCACACCGGCGGTGCAGCCATGGGAGCAATTTCGACAAGGTCCAGCCCGGCTTCTTCGGCCATGTTCAGGGCTGCGTTCAGGGACACGATTCCGAGCTGTTCGCCTTCTTCGCCAACCAGCCGGACCTCGGGCGCGTTGATCTCCCTATTTACGCGCTGCTTCTTATCTTGAGCGATGGTTCAACTCTCCACGAAAACCAAAATCAGACCGCACCGGCCTTCGCTTCAACCTCGCGAAGCCAGCGTTCGATCAGCGAATCGAGGGACATTTGGCCAAGATCCTGGCCACCCCGCGCACGTACGGCCACCAGGCCCGCTGCCTTTTCCTTGTCGCCAATGACGATCTGGTAAGGCAGCTTCTGCACGCTATGTTCGCGGATTTTATAGTTAATCTTCTCGTTGCGCAAATCCGCCTCGACGCGGAAGCCCGCTTTCCTGAGCCTGGCAACGACGTCAGCCGCATACTCACCCTGGGCTTCGGAAATGTTCATCACCACGGCCTGCACCGGCGCAAGCCACAGCGGCATGGCGCCGGCGTGGTTCTCGATCAGGATGCCGATGAAGCGCTCGAGCGAACCGAGGATGGCGCGGTGCAGCATGACCGGCACCTTCTTGGTGTTGTCCTCGTCCACGTACTCGGCACCAAGCCGCACCGGCAGGTTGAAATCGAGCTGCAAGGTGCCGCACTGCCACACGCGCCCCAGGCTATCCTTGAGCGAGAACTCGATCTTGGGCCCATAGAAGGCCCCCTCGCCCGGCTGCAGGTCGTAGCTGAGCCCCTGTGCGTCGAGCGCCGCAGCGAGCGCCGCCTCGGCGGCATCCCACTGCTCGTCGGTACCGACTCGCTTCTCCGGCCGCGTGGACAGCTTGACCAGCACGTCGGTGAAACCAAAATCGGAATAGACCTTCTGCAGCAGGCGAATGAACTCGGCCGACTCGGCCTGCACCTGACCCTCGGCACAGAAGATGTGTGCGTCGTCCTGCACGAAGTTGCGCACGCGCATGATGCCGTGCAGCGACCCAGAGGGCTCATTGCGATGGCAGGAGCCGAACTCGGCCATGCGCAGCGGCAGGTCACGATAGCTCTTCAGACCCTGGTTGAAGATCTGGATGTGACAAGGGCAGTTCATCGGCTTGACGGCATAGTCGCGCTTCTCGGACTGCGTGGTGAACATCAGGTCCGAGTACATGCCCCAGTGACCCGACCTCTCCCACAGCGAGCGATCGACGATCTGCGGCGTCTTCACTTCCTGGTAGCCATGCTCGCAGATGATCCTGCGCATGTACTGCTCGACCTGTTGCCACAGCGTCCAACCCTTGGCATGCCAGAACACCATGCCCGGTGCCTCGTCCTGGATATGGAAGAGATCGAGTTGGCGACCGAGCTTGCGGTGGTCGCGCTTCTCAGCCTCCTCGATCATGTGCAGGTAGGCGTCGAGCTCGTCCTTCTTTGCCCATGCCGTGCCATACACACGCTGCAGCATCTCGTTCTTCGAGTCGCCCCGCCAATAGGCTCCGGCCAGCTTGGTCAGCTTGAAAACCTTGAGCTTACCGGTCGACGGCACATGCGGCCCGCGACACAGGTCGATGAAATCGCCCTGCCGATAGAGCGAGACATCCTCATTGGCCGGAATCGAGGCAATGATCTCCGCCTTGTAGTGCTCGCCGATACCCTTGAAGAACTCCACCGCCTTGTCGCGCGACCATACCTCGCGATGCACCTGGATCTCGCGCCTGGCGATCTCGTTCATGCGCGCCTCGATCGCGGCGATATCCTCAGGCGTAAACGGGCGCTTGTAAGAGAAGTCGTAGTAAAAGCCGTTATCGATGACCGGGCCGATGGTGACCTGCGCCTCCGGGAAGAGCTCCTTCACCGCGTGCGCAAGCAGGTGCGCCGTGGAATGGCGAATGATCTCCAGCCCGTCCTCGGACTTGTCGGTAACGATCGCCAGTGCCGCATCTGTCTCCAAACGATGAGAGAGATCGACTAGACGATCACCAACCCGCCCCGCCAAGGCCGCCTTGGCCAGACCAGCGCCGATCGAGGCAGCCACCTCCCCCACCGTCACGGGGTGATCGAAGCTGCGTACAGAACCGTCAGGGAGCGTGATGTTGGGCATGACTTGAGCCTCGATCCGGATTCAGTCCCGACCAACGACCGGGATGCGATGCAAAATTGTGGACGAAAAAAAAGCGCGGTCTAGGCGCGCTTTTTTCTCTAGCAGACAAGCGGAGCCGACCTGATCAGTTTCCGGCCTGAGTGGTAGTTCGGAACATGAATCGACTCCAAAATCTTGGTAGGCGCGATTGGATTCGAACCAACGACCCCCACCATGTCAAGGTGGTGCTCTAACCAACTGAGCTACGCGCCTGCTGAAGACACGCATTATAGACAGCTCTTCAGCATTGTCAAAGACTTTTTTGAAGAATCGCTACAAGCTGGATTGTCCTCAGGCTTTGAGCCGGCGCACCACGAACAGGATCACTACTGCGCCCACGACCGCACCAACGAAGCCGGCAGCCTCTCCCACATGGTAGATCCCGAGGAACTGCCCCCCATAGGTGGCAAGCATCGAGCCTCCGATGCCCAACAAGGCCGTCATGATGAGCCCCAGCCCGTCCTTTCCGGGATGCAGCAGGCGTGCGATGAGGCCCACAATGAGGCCGATGAGAATGGTGCCGAGGATGTCCATGAAGCGCCCCTCCGAAGTACCCTTGGCTGGCCCAGGCGCTCACGCCGTCGGCCAGGCCTCCAAAAACTGCCGCCAGTGCGGTGCATCCAGCCGCGCCAACGCGCTGCGCACGACCTCGACCTCGTCGGCCCACGCCTTGGCGTCGAGGTGGCCACGCATGCGTTCGAACCGCAGGTATACCAGATAAGTATTGACCACATCCGTCTCGCAATAGTCGCGGATCTCGGCAACCCGTCCGTCCTGGAAGGCCTGCCAGACTGCTGAACCGTCCATGCCGAGCTTGCCCGGATACCCCATCAGCTTGGCCAGGTCATCCAGCGGCGCATTGGCGCGCGGCTGATACATGGCGAGCAGGTCCATGAGATCGAGATGGCGGCTGTGGTAGCGCCCGATGTAGTTGTTCCACTTGAAATCGCGCGAGTCGTGGTAGTCACCCTCACCCTGATCCCAGTAGCGCGGCGCACAGACACCATGGAGCATGCCACGGTAATGCAGCACCGGGAGGTCGAAGCCGCCGCCGTTCCACGACACGATCTGCGGCGTGTAGCGCTCGATCCCATCGAAAAAACGCTGGATGATCTCGCCCTCGCCCACATCCGGCTCGGACAGCGAGAACACGCGGAAGTGCTGTGCGTCGCGCAGCACACAGGAAATCGTCACCACGCGCTGCAGGTGGTGAGGCAGGAAATCCGTGCCATGGCTCGCCCGGCGCTGCTGGAAGGCCCACTCCGCGACCTCGAAATCCGACAGTGCGGCAGGCAGCTCACCGAGCGCGCGAATGCCGTCGACATCCGGAATGGTCTCGATGTCAAAAACGAGGACGGGCATCACTTGCGGACCCAGTTGCCGCCCTGCTGCACGTACCAGCCGGGCTGCGCGCGGTCGATCCAGCGTTGCGCAAAAGTGCGCCGGACATCGGCCTCCCACTCGGGACGGCCATTGGCGCGCGCGATCTCGCGATACAGCGCCGCACGATCGGCGTTCTCTGCGGCGAGCAGGCTATTCGCTTGCGCGCGCTGCGCCAGCGGGATCGCGCTGGCGTCGCGCAGCGCGACACTGCCATCGGCGGCAAGACCGATTGCCCCCGCCGCGTAAAGCGGCGCAAGCTGGGCGTGACGCTGCTGCATCGACTGCCGTAGTGCCGAGACTGCAGGCGTATCGATCTCGAGGTTACCCTGGGCATGAACGGCGCTCATGCCTCCGAGCGCCAGACACAGCAGCACGCACCAGCGTGTGAGTACCATCGACAGGTTCATTTGGAATCTCCTTGTGCGGCGGGCGTCTCGGCTGCAGCACCCTCGCGCAGTTGCCACACCTCGTCGATGATGCGATCGGCCGCCTTCTCTGCCGCTGCGGCAGGAAAGTAGATGTTGATGGTGACACAGGCCGAGGCCACGACGGCGAGCACCGTGACGGCTAGGCGACGCAGCCACGGCGCAGCCTGGGACGGCATGGGCACGGTGGACGAAACGGAATTGGATGCCACGGGATCCTCCTGCATGGGTTCGGAAGCCGGCGCTCAGCGCAGTTCGGGAGAGACGTTGTCGGCCATGACGCGCTGCAGGCGTTCAACCAACTCGTTCCAATTGACGCGTCGATTGTAGCCGATGACATCCAGCGCCGGGACGCCCCCGCCACGCACGATCACGAAGCCGCCATCCGCGCGCGCCCCGCCCTCCACGCCATCCATCATGCATACACCGGCGCGCAACCGGCATGTCAGCCCGAGCTCGCGATAGCCGAAAGTATCGAAGATGCCCAGCAGGCTGCGCTGAACGGCCGCCATCGCCCCGCCACCGCCCAGGGCGCTGATGTTCTGCACTGCACGCTGGCTGATGCGACGCGGATAGCGCCCCGGGCTGCTGCTGATACGGGCATCGAAAGCCACCGGACGCCAACGCAACAACTCCAGGCCTGCGAGGCTCAGGTCCACGAAGCCCGTGACGCTGCCGAAACTGAAGGTATCGGTCAATTGGGAAAGGTCGAGACGGCGCCCCTCGATGTCCGCGCTCAAATGCGAAGCAACCCCGAAGGGCTCGACAAGACGCAGGCCGGTGGCCTGAAGATAGCCATCGAACACCGATACGACGAGCGCACCATTCAACGTAATTTCACCCGGACTGACCCGTACGTCGGGCAGGGAAGCCGCGAGCACGCCCCCCATCCGTGGCATCTCGAGGGCCTCGGTCAGAAGCGGCATCGACACCGGCTCGATCACCACGCCCCCCACGCCCTGCCAACCGGCATCCGTGTGCGCGAGCGTGAGGTGCTCGATGACGAGGGCGCCGTCGAGCACAGGCAAACGGGCGGGCGCCAGGCTCAGCGAGCGCCCGTCGAGGCTGGCCTCGAGCTCGAAACTGCCCAGCGCGATCCGCTCCCATTGCCCACCACCAATCCGCAGCCGGCTTGAAGTGCTCGCACCTGCGTGCCACGCGAGGGTGCCACCGACCGGCCCAAGCGCGAAGCCGCCCCCGCCCGCAGCGCCGACGAAACCGAACCCAGCACCTTCCAGCCGGGCATCGATTTGGGCCAATACCCCGTCCTGCAGCCGTAACAACCCGTCCAGTTGTCCGCCGAAGTACATGCGGTCGGCACTCGCCGGCGCAATCAAGGGCGCGATCCAGCGCGGCCCAAGCACACCGAGGTCAGCGTTGGTCAGTTCGAGTTCAAGCTCGAGTACGGCTGCCGTGTCGAGCTCGACACGCGCACTCGCATCCAGCCTGCCCACCCCCTCCAGCGCCACCTCGCTGCGCTCCACGACGACGACCCCACCCTGCAGGCGCCCCTGCGCACGCACGCTCGGGCCAGCCTCGAGGTACAGCGGGTGCAGATAGGCGGCCCCATGTCGCCACTCGACCTCGCCCTGCCACGCCCAACCGTCGTCGAGCGCCCGTGCCGTGCCTGAGATTGCGAGCTCGAGCGACTCGCCCGCCTGCAAACCGTCCGCGCTACCGAAGCCGGCATCGAACAGGCGCACATCGATGCTGACGCGCGCAGGCGAATTGCCGTCTGCACCCCAGCGCAATTCCCCATCCAGGGTAGCAACAGGGCGGAAACGCTCGAAGAGTGTGTCGATGTCGGCGTCCAGACCCGCCAGCACCGCGTGCAGCTTGTCCAGAGCAAGCCGATCCGCCCTCGCCCGCAGGGCGCCACCCTCGAAGGTGAGTCCGAGTCGCCCGCCATCGGCGAAGGTCAGACCGAGCTCGCCTCGACCATCGCCAGCCAGCTCAAGCTCGGCCACCAGCGGCAAGACCCTGCCGGCGACGCTCAGGCGCGCAGCACCGCAGTGCACCGCATCGAACGTCAGGGTGGCATGGCTGCAGCGCAACGCCAGGTCGCGCCACTGTCGCTGCCCCAGGCGCAGCCGGTCCACGCGCAACACCGCCGCGCCAGACTCGTATTCCAGGCTTAGCCGCTGCAGGGCCAGCATCGGGCTGGCGAGGTCGCCCAGGCGCAGCGCCAGGCGGTCGACGGCAGCCGCGGGCGCAAGTGACCACAGCACAGCCGCCGACAGCAGGAACAGAATGAGCTGCCGGCCCCGGCAGACCGTGCCGCGCCGCGAGAGCTCAGGCGGGGAAGACACCCGTCGACAGGTAACGGTCGCCACGGTCGCAGACAATCGAGACGATCACCGCGTTCTCGACCTGCGCTGCTACGCGCAGCGCGACATGCAGCGACCCGCCCGACGAGATGCCTGCGAAGATGCCCTCCTCGCGCGCCAGCCGGCGCGTCATCTCCTCGGCCTCGGCCTGACTCACACGCTCGACCCGATCGACGCGTGGACGCTCGAAGATCCGCGGCAGATAGGCCTCCGGCCACTTGCGGATACCGGGAATCTGCGAACCCTCCTCGGGCTCGCAACCGATGATGCAAACCGCCGGGTTCTTCTCCTTGAGGAACCGGGAGGTACCCATGATGGTGCCCGTCGTGCCCATCGAGCTGACGAAGTGCGTCACCGTACCAGCGGTCTGCTCCCAGATCTCGGGTCCCGTGCCCTCGTAATGGGCGAGCGGGTTGTCCGGATTGGCAAACTGATCAAGGATGATGCCCTTGCCCTCGTCGCGCATACGCTCGGCGATATCGCGCGCCATCTCCATCCCGCCCGAGGTCGGCGTGAGCACGAGCTCTGCGCCGAACGCGCGCATGGTCTGGCGCCTTTCCACGCTCTGGTTCTCGGGCATCACCAGGATCATGCGGTAACCGCGCATCGCGGCAGCCATCGCCAGCGCGATCCCGGTATTGCCGCTGGTGGCTTCGATCAGCGTATCGCCGGGCTTGATGTCTCCGCGAGCCTCCGCCCGCATCACCATCGACAGCGCCGGACGGTCCTTGACCGAGCCCGCCGGGTTGTTGCCCTCGAGCTTGGCGAGGATCACATTGTTGCGGCCGGCGTTGATGCGCTTGAGGCGCACCAGCGGAGTGTGGCCGACGTAGTCTTCTAGGGTCCTGAAGTCCATTGTGTTCATTCGCGCTCGTTGGAAAGGGGAGACACTGGATGGTTACCGCGATCGAACGCGGAGACGATGCTCAGGGCACGAGATCGAACTCTTCCGTTCGTCGCGGCGGATAGGTTTCCCAGCCACCGCAGGCAGGGCAACGCCAGTGGAACTGGCGTGCCTTGAAACCACACGCGTCGCACCGATAACGGGCCACGCGCCGGGTGTGGCCATGGATCAACTGCTTGACCAGTTCGATATCGCCACGCTGCTCGACGGGAGCCGCAAGCAGGGCTGCCTCGAGCAGTTTGTCCAGACCGAGCAGGGTCGGATTGCGCCGCAACTCCTCACGCACCAGCTCGTACGCCGCCTTCGGCCCTTCGCGCTCCATCTCCCACTGAAAGAGCTCGTCGAGCAAATCCAGCGAAGCATGGGACGACAGCCAGGCGCTCAGCAGCTGGTGCCCCTGCTCCACCAGGCCGCGCCTGCCATAGGCCTCCATGACACGCTCGGCGACCAGCGAAAGGTAGATCGGGTTCTGGTTCTCCACCCGCTTCCAGGCTTCGAGTGCTGCCTCATCGTCGCCGTTCGCGGCGTGCAGATCACCAAGCAGCAGACTGGCCCGCACACTACGTGGATTGACCACAAACGCCCGCTCCAGGTGCCCGCCAGCCTCATCGGGGCGGGAGTTGGCCATCGCAGCCGCAGCAAGCTCGCAGTGAAAGTTGGCGACCTCGGTGCGCCACAGGTGACTCTCGTGTTGAGGCAGGGCCTGCGCGACATCGATCGCCTTGGCCCAGTCCTTCTCCTGCTGGTAAATCTCCAGCAGGTAACGCAGCGCGACGTCGTTCGCCGGCGTGCCGCGCAGCCGCACGAAGACGGCCTCGGCGCGATCGAGCAGTCCCGCCTTGAGGAAATCCTGGCCAAGCTCGCCCAGGGCCTGCAGGCGCTGCTCCTCGCTGAGGTCTTCGCGATCGACGAGCAGCTGGTGGATACGGATCGCGCGGTCGGTCTCTCCACGCCGCCGGAACAGGCTGCCGAGCGCAAAATGGAGCTCAACCGTGTGCGGGTCGATGCGTACGGCCTCGACGAAGGCGTCGATCGCCTTGTCGGGCTGCTCGTTGAGCAGGAAGTTGAGTCCGCTCAGATAGGAGCGCGGCAGGGAGCGCGACTCCTTGACGACCTGGCGAATATCAATGCGCGCAGCCAACCAGCCGAGCGCGAAGAACAGCGGCAGGGCCAGAAGCCACCAGAACTCGATTTCCATGAGGCCTCAAGGCATGGGCAACTGGGCTTCGCCCGCTGCCGGGCCGACCTGAGGTTGCGCCCTGTCGCGCTCGGCTTGCTCGAGCTGACGGCGCAGGCGGGAGATCTCCCGACGCTGACGCATGAGCGACGCAAGGGTCGCCGTCACGCCCAGCAGGGCCCCTGCCGCGAACGTCAGGAGAATGACGAATACCAGGGGAAGCTGCCACTGACTGCCGAAGAAGAAGCTCAGGGTCACAAGATGATCGTTCTTGATCGCGAACCCGAACAGCAGAAAGAACAGCACCAGGCGGATGAACCAGATGATTGCGCGCATGGCCGGCATTATCCCCGAGCAATGAACAAAAAAGAAGGCGGCCGCAGCCGCCTTCCATTATTGCCTGTAAATCCGATCGCCGCGCGGTCACGTGCCGCTGAGGTCCACCCGCTCGCGCAACTCCTTGCCCGCCTTGAAATGCGGGACGTATTTTTCCGGCACATGCACCTTCTCGCCGGATTTCGGGTTGCGCCCGGTACGGGGGGGACGGTAGTTCAGCGCAAAGCTGCCAAACCCGCGGATCTCGATGCGATCACCGCGCGCCAGCGCGTCAGTCATCGCATCGAGGATCATCTTGACCGCGTAATCGGCGTCCTTTGCGACCAGCTGGGGAAAACGCTCCGCCAGCTGGGCGATCAGCTCCGATTTGGTCATGATCGGTCAGCTTACTGCTTCTGCTCGTTCAGCTTGGCCTTGAGCAGGGCACCCAGGTTGGTCGTGCCAGCCGAGCCCGAACCTTCCGAGGCGAGCTTGTTCATGGCTTCGGACTGCTCGGCCTGATCCTTGGCGCGGATCGACAGGCTGATCGAGCGGGTCTTGCGATCGACGTTGATCACCAGCGCCTCGACCTCGTCACCTTCCTTGAGGACGGTGGTCAGGTCATCAACGCGATGGGCAGCCGCTTCGGAAGCGCGCAGGTAGCCTTCGACGTCGTCACCCAGCGAGATCACCGCACCGCGGGCCTCGACCGACTTCACGGTGCCGCGCACGAGGCTGTTCTTCTCGTGGGTGGCAATGAAGTTGGTGTAGGGGTCGCCTTCGAGCTGCTTGATGCCGAGCGAGATACGCTCGCGCTCGACGTCGATCGCCAGCACCACGGCCTCGACCTCGTCGCCCTTCTTGAACCTGCGCACGGCGTCTTCGCCGGACTCGCTCCAGGACAGGTCGGACAGGTGCACCAGACCATCGATGCCGCCTTCCAGGCCGATGAACACGCCGAAGTCGGTGATCGACTTGATCTGGCCACGGACCTTGTCACCCTTCTTGTGGTTGATGGCGAAATCGTCCCACGGGTTCGACATGCACTGCTTCATGCCCAGAGAGATGCGGCGACGGTCTTCGTCGATCTCGAGGATCATCACTTCGACCTCGTCGCCCAGCTGGACGACCTTGGTCGGGTGGATGTTCTTGTTGGTCCAGTCCATTTCGGACACGTGCACCAGGCCCTCGATGCCCTGCTCGACTTCGACGAACGCGCCGTAGTCGGTGATGTTGGTGACCTTGCCGAACAGACGGGTGCCCTGCGGGTAACGACGCGAGATGCCGACCCACGGATCTTCGCCGAGCTGCTTGAGGCCGAGCGAGACGCGGTTCTTTTCCTGGTCGAACTTGAGCACCTTGGCTTCGATCTCGTCACCGACGTTGAGCACTTCGCTCGGGTGACGGACGCGGCGCCAGGCCAGATCGGTAATGTGCAGCAGGCCATCGATGCCACCCAGGTCGACGAACGCACCGTAGTCGGTGATGTTCTTGACGATACCCTTGATGACGGTGCCTTCCTTGAGGTTCGAGAGCAGCTTCTCGCGCTCTTCGCCCATCGACTCTTCCAGCACGGCACGACGCGACACCACGACGTTATTGCGCTTGCGGTCGAGCTTGATGACCTTGAATTCGTATTCCTTGCCTTCGTACGGCGTGGTGTCCTTGACCGGACGCATGTCGACCAGCGAACCCGGCAGGAAGGCGCGGATGCTGTTGGTCATGACGGTCAGGCCACCCTTGACGCGGCCAGTGATGACGCCCTTGACCAGGGAGCCTTCGTTGAGCGCCTTCTCGAGATCGTTCCAGGCGGCGATGCGCTTGGCCTTCTCGCGCGACAGGCGGGTTTCGCCGTAGCCGTCTTCGAGCGCGTCGATGGCCACATGGACGAAGTCACCGACGTTGACCTCGAGTTCGCCGCGATCGTTGCGGAACTCCTCGATGGGCACGTAGCTTTCGGACTTCAGGCCGGCGTTGACGACGACGAAGTTCTGGTCGATGCGCACGACTTCGGCGGTGATGACTTCACCGGCGCGCATTTCCTGGAGGGCGAGGCTTTCCTCGAAGAGGGCGGCAAAGCTTTCTTCGAAGGAGGGGGTGGCGTTGGACATAGGGATAAGGATCCGGCACCGCCGTGGGACGGCAAACATGGTTGGTTCAAGAAAAAACGCGCCGAAGCCCACGCTTCTGCGCGACGGTTTCAGGCCGGACGCCTAGCCACCCGCCCGAACGAGGTCGAGCACGAAGGCCACGGCCTCGTCGACGGACCTCTCGGTGGTATCGAGCAGCACCGCATCCGGCAGTTTCACGAGGGGCGCGACAGGCCGGGCGGCATCGCGCGCATCCCGTTCCTGAAGGTCCTTCAGAAGACTTTGGATATTAGCAGGCATTCCCTTTTCCATCAACTGCTTATAGCGGCGCTCGGCACGCGACTCAGCGCTGGCGGTCAGGAACACCTTCACCCCGGCGTCGGGGAACACCACTGAGCCGATATCGCGCCCCTCGGCCACCAGGCCGGGGCCGATGCGATAGTCGCGCTGGCGGTCGAGCAGGGCCTCGCGCACCTGCCCCAACACCGCCACCTTCGACGCCCCGACCGAGCAGGCCTCGGTGCGGATCGCATCGCTGACATCCTCGCCTGCGAGCAGGATAAGGCCGTTCTCGAAACGTGCCGGGAGGTCCGCGGCAATCGCTGCGACGCCCACCTCGTCATCCAGCGCAATGCCTGCACGCATGGCCGCAAGCGCAACCAGTCGGTACAGCGAGCCGCTGTCCAGACAATGCCAGCCCAGCGCCTCCGCCACGCGCGCCGCCACCGTCCCCTTGCCCGAAGCCGACGGCCCATCGATGGCGACGACCGGCACGGCTCGCGCCACCTGCCCGAACACGTCGAAATAGCCCGGGAAGGTCTTGTTGACGCAGCGCGGATCGTTGATGCGGAGCCGGCATCCGCCCAGCGTGACGAGCGAGAAGCACATGGCCATGCGATGATCGTCGTAGGTATCGATCGCTGCCGGCTGCAGGCGCGCCGGCGGCGTCACCACGAGGTAGTCCTCGCCCTCCTCGATCTGCGCCCCGACCTTGCGCAGCTCGATCGCCATCGCCGCGATGCGGTCGGTCTCCTTGACGCGCCAGCTGGCGATATTGCGCAGCCGGCAGGGACCGTCGGCAAACAACGCTGCCACCGCCAGCGTCATCGCCGCGTCCGGGATGTGGTTGAGGTCCAGATCGAAGGCCTTGAGGCCTCCCTCGACCGGCGCCGCGGCCTCGATCCAGTTGTCTCCCATGGTGATGCGGGCGCCGAGTTGCTCGAGCGCTTCGGCAAAGCGTACATCGCCCTGGATGCTCGCCCGCCCCACCCCTTCGACCCGCAGCGGGCCACCGCCGATCGCACCCGCCGCCAGAAAGTACGAGGCCGACGACGCGTCGCCTTCGACGAACACCGTTCCGGGGCTTCGATAGCGGGCGCCGCCGGGCACGACGAAGCGCTCCCAGCCATGCTGCTCGACCTGCACGCCGAAGCGCGCCATCAATTCGAGCGTGATGCGGATGTAGGGTTTGGAGATGAGTTCGCCGACGACCTCGACCGTCGTTTCCACCCCTGTCAGCGGCAGCGCCATCAGCAGGGCGGTAAGGAACTGGCTAGACACGTCGCCCCGCACCCTGACCACACCGCCCGGGCGGATGCTTGCCGGTCGCAGGTGCAGCGGCGGATAGCCCTCGTTGGCCGTGCACCTGATGTCGGCACCGAGTGCACGCAGCGCGTCGACGAGGTCGCCGATCGGGCGCTCATGCATGCGCGGCACACCCGAGAGGCGGTACTCGCCCCCCGACAAGGCCAGGGCTGCGGTCAACGGCCGGAAGGCGGTACCGGCATTACCAAGGAAGAGCTCGGCATGCTTGACCGGAAACGGTCCGCCAACGCCCCGCACGCGGTAGTCAAGCGAGTCGCCATTGCGCTCCCAGCACACGCCAAGCGTCTGCAGGGCGTCGAGCATGCGCTCGACATCGTCCGACAGCAGCAGATCGCGAATCTCGGTCTCGCCCTCGGCAAGCGCAGCAAGCAGCAGGACCCGGTTGGAAATGCTCTTCGAGCCCGGCAGGCGAACCGTACCGGCTGCACCGAGCATCGGCGGCAAATCGAGAAATTCCATCATCACCTCTCAGGGATCGCCCCACGATGCGGGGCGGGAAGAACGGGGGCGGCTCCAGCGGCGAGCACAGCGGTCACAGCGCCACTCTCGGGCCGGCCAGGACTGCAGCCGATGCGGCGGCACCGCCGCGCTATTCTGCGGCCTGTACCGGCAAGCCCTCTGCCCATGCATTGCGCGCCCGGCGTGCACGCTCGAACACCGCCTCGAGACCGGCGCCATCACCGGCCTCGAGCAGCCCACGCAGGTGCGCGAGCTCACCGAGATAAGCGTCAAGCTCGTCGAGCAAGGCGACCCGGTTGGCGATGCAGATATCGCGCCACATCTCGGGATGACTGCCCGCGATGCGGGTGAAGTCGCGAAAGCCGCCCGCCGCATGGGAAAACAGCAAGGGCGCGTTGGGTCTGCGTGCGAAGTCATCGACCAGGCCGAACGCCAACAGGTGCGGCAGATGGCTGACCGCCGCAAAGACCCGGTCGTGCTCGCCGGGGCTCATGTCCACCACGCGTGCACCACAGGCTTCCCAGGCGGCACGCACGAGCTCGACCGCCGCTGCGCGACTCTCGGGCAGCGGGGTCAACACTGCCTTGCGTCCGATGTAGAGCTCGGCAAACGCGGCTTCGACGCCGCTCTTTTCCGCACCTGCAATCGGGTGCGCAGGCACGACATCGGCAAGTGCGCCGGAGAGGTGGCGGTGCACCGCCTCGATCACGTCACGCTTGGTGCTGCCCGCATCCGTGACTACCGTACCTGGCCGCAGGTGAGGCGCCATCGCCGCCATGATCGCGTCCATCTGGCCAACGGGCGCTGCAAGCAGGACCAGGTCGGCGCCGTCGAGCGCATCCGCCCAGCCGGCCGCGACCTCGTCGATCACACCCAGCGCGAGCGCCCGCTGCAGGGGCTCGGGGCGCCGCCCCACGCCGACAACCCGCCCCACCTGCCCGGCACGGCGCAAGGCAAGGGCAAAGGAGCCGCCGATGAGGCCGACGCCGCAGATGACGAGCTTGCCGATCAGGGCCATCCTGCACCCTCCACTCAGGACAGGGCGCGGCGAAGCGCAGCGATGAAACGGGCGTTCTCTTCGGGCAGGCCGATCGAGACACGCAGCCAGTGCGGCATGCCATAGGCTGCAATCGGACGCACGATGACGCCCTGCTTGAGCAGTGCCTGGTTGATACCGATCGCATCACCGACCTTGAAGGTGACGAAGTTTCCAAACGACGGAATCCACTCCAGCCCCAGTTCGGCAAAGGCCTGGGTGAGTTGGACCATGCCGCGTCGGTTGATCTCGGCACTGCGGGCGATGAACTCTTCGTCGCCCAGCGCCGCCTCGGCCGCCGCCAGACCGACGCTGGTCACGTTGAACGGCTGGCGAACCCGGTTCATCAGATCGGCCACCTCGGGATGCGTCACTGCGTAGCCGACGCGCAGCCCGGCCAGGCCATAAGCCTTGGAGAAGGTGCGCGAAACGAGCAGGTTCGGATAGCGCCCTACCCAGGCCATCGCATCGTAGCGCTGCTCGGGCGCAAGGTATTCGGTATAAGCCTCGTCGAGCACCACCAGCACATGTTTGGGCACCGCGCTGATGAACGCCTCCAACTCGCCCCCCGGAACGAAGGTGCCGGTGGGATTATTGGGATTGGCGACGAAAACCACGCGCGTCTGCGGCCGGATCGCAGCCAGCATCGCTGCCAGATCATGACCGAAGTTGCGCGCAGGCACCTCGATTCCACGCGCGCCGCGCGCATGCGTCGCCAGCGGATAGACCGCGAACGCGTGCTGCGAATAGACCGCCGACAAGCCCGGCGCCAGAAAAGCCTGCGACACCAGTTCCAGGATGTCGTTGGAGCCGTTGCCGACCACGATCTGCTCAGGGGCCACGCCAAACTTGTTGCACAACGCGCTCTTGAGCGCGAAAGCGCCACCGTCCGGGTAGCGCGCCACATCGCCTATCGCATCGCGTGCGGCGTCGCGCGCCGCAGGGCTCATGCCGAGCGGATTCTCGTTCGATGCGAGCTTGACGATGCTCGATTCGGCCAGCCCCATCTCGCGAGCGAGCTCCGAGATGGGCTTGCCCGGCTGGTAGGCCATGATCGAGCGGATGTAGTCGGGTGCCAGCGAGGCGATGCTCATCGTCTTCTCCTGTTTGTTCTGCATGCCGGTCGGGCTGCAGCATCAAGCGTCGCGCACCGGCGCCAGCCGCGCGCGCTCGCGCTGTGTCAGATTGCCGCCACCGGATACGAGCCGATGACCTTGACGAACGCTGCGCGATCGTTGAGTTCGGCAAGCGCAGCCGCCACCTCGGGATCGTCGCGGTGTCCATTGATGTCCGCGTAGAACACATACTCCCACAGCCCCGAGCGCGCCGGCCGCGACTGCAGCTTGGTCATGTCGACCCCATGGCGGGCCATGGGTTCGAGCAGGCCATGGATGGCGCCCGGACGGTTCGGTGCCGAGAACACCAACGAGGTGCGATCCTGGCCGGAGGGGCCCGCGTCGTGGTCGGCGATGACCAGGAAGCGCGTCGTGTTGTTGGGATCATCCTCGATGTTGGGGGCGAGAATGTTGAGGCCGTAGAGTTGCGCGGCCGCCTCACCGGCAATGGCGCAGGACTCCGGATCCTCCGAGGCCATGCGCGCGGCCTCGGCATTGCTCGCCACCGGGATGCGCGGCAGATGCGGCAGGTTGCGGTTCAGCCACTCGTGGCACTGCGCCAGCGACTGGGCATGCGAGTAGACACGGCGGGCCGCGCCGATGCCGTCGGCGCGCGACATCAACTGCTGGTGGATGCGCAAGCGCACCTCGCCGCACACCTTGAGCGGATTGGCGAGGAGCAAGTCAAGCGTGCCGCCCACCGCCCCCTCGGTAGAGTTCTCCACCGGCACCACGCCGTAGTCGGCATTGCCTGCCTCGACCGCTCGAAAGACGTCGTCGATCGCCGCCATCGCCATGAAATTGGGCGCGGAGCCGAAATGCTTGCGGCTGGCACTTTCGGAGAAGGTCCCGGCCGGGCCGAGATAGGCCACGCGCAGCGGCTGCTCCAAGCCCAGGCAGGCCGACATGACCTCGCGGAAGATGGTCTTCACCGCATCGGGTGACAAGGGCCCGGGGTTGAGCTCGGCCAAGCGGCGCAGCACCTGGGCCTCGCGCTCGGGGCGGTAGTACATGACGCCGCGTTTGATCTCCCCGACCCGTTGCGCGCAGCGCGCGCGCTCGGACAGGCGGGCGAGGATTTCCTCATCGAGGCGGTCGATCTCGTTGCGCAGTTTCAGCAGTTCGTCGCTCATGCTCGGCCCATGGCCCCCTTCAAGTTCCGCGTGTGGTTCTCGTTCGTGTGCTGCCCGGCGCGCTCAGCCGCGGCGAGCAGCGAAGTCGCGCATGAAATCGACCAGCGCCTGCACGCCTGCGATCGGCATCGCGTTGTAGATCGACGCCCGCATGCCGCCTACCGACTTGTGCCCCTTCAGCTGCACCAGGCCGGCCGCTCTCGACTCTGCCAGGAAGGCCTCGTTCAAGGACTCATCCTTCAGGAAGAAGGGCACGTTCATGCGCGAACGGCAAGCCGGGTCGATGCGATTCTCGTAGAAGTCGCTGGCATCGAGGAAGTCGTACAGCAGCTTCGCCTTGGCGATGTTGTGCGCCTCGACCGCCGCCAAACCGCCCTCGCGCTTGAGCCACTGGAAGACCAGGCCGGCGATGTAGATCGCGTAGGTGGGCGGCGTGTTGTACATCGAGCCGTTGTCGGCCACGGTCTTGTAGTCGAAGGCGCTCGGGCAGTGCGGCATCGCGCGCCCGAGCAGGTCCTCGCGCACGATCACGATGGTCAGGCCCGCCGGGCCGATGTTCTTCTGTGCGCCGCCGAAGATCAAGCCGTACTTGGCCACGTCGATCGCGCGCGACAGGATGTGCGAGGACATGTCGGCCACCACCGGCACCTCGCCGCGGCCGATCTGCGCCAGATCGGGCTCGAAGGGGTACTCGACGCCGCCGATGGTCTCGTTGGTGCAGGTGAACACATACGCCGGATCGGCAGACAGCCTCCAGTCCGTCATCGGCGGCACGGTCGCGAAGCCGCTCGCCTCGGAGGTGGCCGCGATGTTCACCTCGGCGTACTTGCGCGCCTCCTTCTGCGACTTCTGCGACCACGCGCCGGTAACCACATAGTCGGCCACGCGCTTGCCGCCCATCAGGTTCATCGGGATGATCGCGTTCTCGGCGATCGCGCCGCCCTGCATGAAGAGGATGCGGTAGTTCGCCGGCACCGCCAGCAGCTCGCGCAGGTCCGCCTCAGCCTGGGCAGCAATGGCGGTGAACTCCTTGCCGCGATGGCTCATTTCCATCACGCCCATACCGCTGCCTTGCCAGTCGAGCATCTCGTCGGCGGCCTGGCGCAGCACCTCTTCGGGCAGCGCCGCTGGACCCGCGCTGAAGTTCCATACGCGACTCATCAGGCGCCACCCTCCTCGCCATCGGCAGATCCGTCAGCAGCATCGCCCGCCTCGCCCGCAGGCCTCTGCACCGAGGCGGCTGCCTCCTCCTCGGTCTCACCTTCGCCATTGACGCGCATGCTCTCGTCCGACTCGGACTCGGCCACCTTCTCGACGCTGGCAAGCCAGGTGCCTTCATCGAGGCTGATCAGCGTCACGCCCTGGGTCGAACGACCCATCTCGCGGATGCTCTCCACACCAGTGCGGATGAGCACGCCGCCGGTCGAGATCAGCATGATTTCGTCACTGGGCTCGACCAGCACCGCAGCCACCAGCTTGCCGTTGCGGTCGCTGGTCTGGATCGCGATCATGCCCTTGGTGCCGCGGCCATGGCGGGTGTATTCGGCCACCGGCGTGCGCTTGCCGTAGCCGTTTTCGGTCGCAGTCAGCACCGACTGCGACTCGTCCTTGGCCACCAGCATGGCGATCACCGACTGGCCGTCCTCGAGCATCATGCCGCGCACGCCGCGCGCATCGCGCCCCATCGGGCGCACGTCGGTCTCGGCAAAGCGCACCGCCTTTCCGGCGTCGGAGAACAACATCACGTCGCACTGGCCGTCGGTGATCGCCACCCCGATCAGGTGGTCGCCGTCGTCCAGATTGACGGCGATGATGCCGGCCTTGCGCGGGTTGGAGAACGCGGTGAGCGCCGTCTTCTTGACCGTGCCTTCCGAGGTCGCCATGAACACGAAGTGCTCCTCGTCGAACTCCTTGATCGGCAGCACCGCAGTGATCTTCTCGCCTTCGATCAGCGGGAAGAGATTGACGATGGGCTTGCCGCGCGAGTTGCGCGTACCTTCGGGCACCTCGTACACCTTGAGCCAGTAGCAGCGCCCGCGGCTGGAGAAGCACAGCACGGTGTCGTGGGTGTTGGCGACAAAGAGATGGTCGATGAAGTCCTCGTCCTTCATCGAGGTGGCCTGCTTGCCGCGGCCGCCGCGACGCTGGGCACGGTAGTCGGCCAGCGGCTGGCGCTTGAAGTAGCCGGTGTGCGACAGGGTCACGACCATGTCTTCCGGCGTGATCAAGTCCTCGATGTTGATCTCGGCGGTGTTCATCACCAGCTCCGAGCGGCGCGGGTCCCCAAACTGATTGCGGATCGCACCGAGCTCGTCGACGATGATCGCAGTGATGCGCTCGGGGCGCGCCAGGATGTCGAGCAGGTCGGTGATGACGTCCATCACCTCGCGGTATTCGCCGACGATCTTGTCCTGCTCGAGGCCGGTCAGACGCTGCAGGCGCAGTTCGAGAATCGCCTGGGCCTGGGTTTCGGACAGACGGTAGCCCTGCGCCTGCAGGCCGTACTGCGGATCCAGCCCTTCCGGCCGGTAGCTGTCGGCGAGCGCGCGCGACAGCATCTCTTCGACCAGCGCCGAGCGCCACTCGCGCGCCATCAGTTCGCGCTTGGCGTCGGAAGGCGTGGGCGCGGCCTTGATCAGCGCAATAATCTCGTCGACGTTGGACAGCGCCACCGCCAGACCTTCGAGGATGTGACCGCGGTCACGCGCCTTGCGCAGTTCGAAGATGGTGCGGCGGGTGACGACCTCGCGACGATGCTCGAGGAAGCACACCAGCATCTGCTTGAGGTTGAGCAGGCGCGGCTTGCCGTCGACCAGCGCCACCATGTTCATGCCGAAGCTGTCCTGCAGCTGGGTGTGCTTGAACAGCTTGTTGAGCACCACCTCGGGCATCTCGCCGCGCTTCAACTCGATCACCAGGCGCATGCCCGACTTGTCGGACTCGTCGCGGATCTCGCTGATGCCCTCGATCTTCTTCTCGTTGACCAGCTCGGCCATGCGCTCCTGCAAGGTGCGCTTGTTCACCTGGTAGGGCAGCTCGTCAACGATGATGGCCTGGCGGTCGGTCTTGCCGATGGGCTCGAAGTGGGTGCGCGCACGCATGATCACGCGACCGCGGCCGGTGCGGTAGCCCTCGCGCACGCCAGCAAGGCCGTAGATGAGGCCCGCGGTCGGGAAGTCCGGCGCCTGGACGATGTCGATCAGCGCCTCGATATCGGTGTCCGGATCCTCGAGCAGCTTCAGGCAGGCGTCGACCACCTCACCGAGGTTATGCGGCGGGATGTTGGTCGCCATGCCGACCGCGATGCCGCTCGAACCATTGATCAGCAGGTTCGGAATGCGCGCCGGCATGACCAGCGGCTCCTTCTCCGAACCGTCGTAGTTCGGGCCGAAGTCCACCGTTTCCTTGTCGATGTCGGCCAGCAGCTCGTGGCCGATGCGCGCCATGCGGATTTCGGTGTAACGCATCGCCGCCGCGTTGTCGCCATCAACCGAGCCGAAGTTACCCTGGCCATCGACCAGCATGTAGCGCAGCGAGAAATCCTGCGCCATGCGCACGATGGTGTCGTACACCGCAGTATCGCCGTGCGGGTGGTACTTACCAATGACGTCACCAACGATACGCGCTGACTTCTTGTAGGCGCGGTTCCAGTCGTTGGACAGCTCATGCATCGCGTACAACACGCGCCGATGCACCGGCTTGAGGCCGTCGCGCGCATCCGGGAGTGCCCGACCCACGATCACGCTCATTGCGTAATCGAGGTAGGAGTGCCGCATCTCCTCTTCAAGGCTGATCGGCAGAGTTTCCTTGGCGAACTGAGTCATGCTGGGAGCGGGCGTACCGCGTTTACCAAAACGCGAAATATTAACACGCGCGCCCTCCGCCCGCCCCGCCTTGGGCATCGGCACATGCTCAAGACACGATCACTCCAGCGCGGCGACGGCATCCTCGCGCCAGAAACGTAGCGCCGCGTAATACCCCTCCCACACGCAGCCGTTGCAACCGCGCCCGCAGCAGCTGTCGGGCACTGGCGGTGGCGCGCGCAGGGCAAGGCCGCGCGCCTGCAGCGCCAGCTGCACCAGACTCACCAGCGCTTGCGCCTCGGCAAGATTGCGCATCGGCAGCGCAACCAGATCGCTCGTTCGCATGCTTCAGATCCTCGGCCGAAAAAATACGGTTCCAGCCCTTGAAATGACCAGACCGACCCCAATTTACCAGCGTCAGGAATTTACGGGAGCCTTATCCATGCAGGAACAGAACCCTTCGACGACGCCCGCCGATGAACTGGAAGTCCAGGCTGCCACCGCCGAACACGCCGCCAGCGATGCGTCCAACGCGATCGACAGCATGCCCAGCCTCGAGGAGAGCCTGCGACAGGCCGAACTGAAGGCCGCCGAGCATCACGACGCCTGGCTGCGCGCCAAGGCCGAGACCGAGAATGTGCGTCGCCGCGCGCAGGAAGACATCGGCAAGGCCGCCAAGTTTGCCGCCGAGAAGTTCGCCAGCGCGATGCTGCCGGTCAAGGACAGCCTGGAAGCAGCCCTCGCGGTGGACAACCAGACCGTTGAGAAGCTGCGCGAAGGCGTCGAGTTGACGCTCAAGCAACTTGTCGCCGCTTTCGAAGGCGCGAGCCTGGCCGAAGAGAACCCCGTTGGCCAGAAGTTCGACCCGAACAAGCATCAGGCGATCAGCGCGGTCGAGTCGGACGCCGAACCCAACACCGTGGTCACGGTGCTGCAGAAGGGCTATCTGCTCAACGAGCGCGTCCTCCGCCCGGCACTGGTCATGGTGGCAAAGGCCAAGGGCCAGTAAGGAATCTGCGCGCGGCGGCTTGAAACCGTTGCGCGCCCCCCCATATTCGATCCAGACCGGCGCGCTACGAGCCGCGCCTCCAAATAAAGACTGAACTGACTGAGAAGGAACACTCATGGGCAAGATCATCGGCATCGACCTCGGCACCACCAACAGCTGCGTCTCCGTGATGGAAGGCGGCAAGCCGAAGGTCATCGAAAACTCCGAAGGCGCGCGCACCACCCCGTCGGTGGTGGCCTACGCCGAGGACGGTGAAATCCTGTGCGGCGCGCCGGCCAAGCGCCAGGCCGTCACCAACGCCAAGAACACCCTGTTCGCAATCAAGCGCCTGATCGGCCGTCGCTTCGAAGAGAAGGAAGTCCAGAAGGACATCGCCATGATGCCCTTCACCATCGCCAAGGCCGACAACGGCGACGCCTGGGTTGAAGTGCGCGGCAAGAAGATCGCACCGCCGCAGGTTTCCGCCGAGATCCTTCGCAAGATGAAGAAGACCGCCGAGGACTACCTCGGCGAGGAAGTGACCGAAGCAGTCATCACCGTGCCGGCCTACTTCAACGACAGCCAGCGCCAGGCCACCAAGGACGCCGGCCGCATCGCCGGCCTCGAGGTCAAGCGCATCATCAACGAGCCGACCGCGGCCGCGCTCGCCTTCGGCATGGACAAGAAGCCGGGCGACTCCAAGATCGCCGTGTATGACCTCGGCGGCGGCACCTTCGACATCTCGATCATCGAGATCGCCGACCTCGACGGCGAGCACCAGTTCGAAGTGCTGGCGACCAACGGCGACACCTTCCTGGGTGGCGAGGACTTCGACCAGCGCATCATCGACTACATCGTCACCGAGTTCAAAAAGGAACAGGGCGTCGATCTCAAGAACGACGTGCTCGCACTGCAGCGCCTGAAGGAAGCGGCCGAGAAGGCCAAGATCGAGCTGTCCTCGGGCCAGCAGACCGAGATCAACCTGCCCTACATCACCGCCGACGCCTCAGGCCCGAAGCACCTGGCGATCAAGATCACCCGCGCCAAGTTCGAGTCGCTGGTCGAAGACCTGATCGAGCGCTCGATCGCGCCCTGCCGCATCGCCCTCAAGGACGCCGGCCTCAAGGTGTCGGACATCGACGACGTGATCCTGGTCGGCGGCCAGACCCGCATGCCCAAGGTCATCGACAAGGTGAAGGAATTCTTCGGCAAGGAACCGCGCCGTGACGTGAACCCGGATGAGGCCGTCGCCGTCGGCGCCTCCATCCAGGGCGGCGTGCTGCAGGGCGAGGTCAAGGACGTGCTGCTGCTCGACGTCACCCCGCTGTCGCTGGGCATCGAGACCCTGGGCGGCGTGATGACCAAGCTGATCCAGAAGAACACCACGATCCCGACCAAGGCCAGCCAGGTGTTCTCCACCGCCGACGACAACCAGAGCGCGGTGACCATCCACGTGCTGCAGGGCGAGCGCGAGATGGCCTCGGGCAACAAGAGCCTGGGCCAGTTCAACCTCTCCGACATCCCGCCGGCGCCGCGCGGCATGCCGCAGATCGAGGTCACCTTCGACATCGACGCCAACGGCATCCTGCACGTGTCGGCCAAGGACAAGGCCACCGGCAAGGAGAACAAGATCAAGATCCAGGCCAACTCCGGTCTGTCGGACGAGGAAGTCGAGCGCATGGTGCGCGACGCCGAGGCACATGCCGAGGAAGACAAGAAGGCCCACGAACTGGTCGACGCCCGCAACCAGTGCGACGCGCTGATCCACTCGACCAAGAAGGCGCTGGGCGAGTACGGCGACAAGCTCTCCGACGACGAGAAGGCCAAGATCGAAGCCGCAATCAAGGACGCCGAAGAGGCGATCAAGAGCGGCGACAAGGACACCATCGAAGCCAAGAGCCAGGCCCTGGCCATGGCCGCGCAGAAGCTCGGCGAGCAGATGTACGCCCAGGCCCAGGCCGAAGGCGGTGCCCAGGGCGCAGCCGGTGGCCAGCAGGCTGGCGGCAAGGCCGAGGATGCCGACGTGGTGGATGCCGAATTCACCGAAGTGAAGGACAAGAAGTAATCGTCACTCTGGCGACCCCTTCGCGGCCGAGCCCCGCCGGAGCCCTGCTCTGGCGTCGGCTCGGCCTTTGCTTGAGACCAGACTGAGCGACGCACCATGTCCAAAAGGGATTACTACGAAGTCCTCGGCGTCAACCGCGACGCCGGCGACGATGAGATCAAGAAGGCCTACCGCAAGCTGGCCATGAAGTTCCACCCGGACCGCAATCCGGACAACAAGGAAGCGGAAGAGAAGTTCAAGGAGGCCAAAGAGGCCTACGAGATGCTTTCCGACCCGCAGAAGAAGGCGGCCTACGACCGCTACGGCCACGCTGGTGTCGACCCGTCGATGGGTGGCGGCGGTCAGGGCTTCGAGGGCGGCTTCGCCGATGCCTTCGGCGACATCTTCGGCGACCTGTTCGGCGGCGGAGGCCGCGGCGGCCGCTCCAACGTCTATCGCGGCGCCGACCTGCGCTACAACCTCGAGATCACGCTCGAGGAGGCTGCGCGTGGCGCGGAGAAGACCATCCGCATTCCCACCGTCGAGGAATGCGGCACCTGCCACGGCAGCGGCGCCAAGCCCGGCACCCAGCCCAAGACCTGCCCGACCTGTAACGGCCACGGCCAGGTGCGCGTGCAGCAGGGTTTCTTCTCGATCCAGCAGACCTGCCCGAAGTGCCATGGCAGCGGCAGGATCATCCCCGACCCCTGCCGCGACTGCGGCGGTGCCGGCAGGGTGAAGAAGCAGAAGACGCTGGAGGTGAAGATTCCCGCCGGTATCGACGAAGGCATGCGCCTGCGCCACGCCGGCCATGGCGAACCCGGTGTCAACGGTGGCCCGCCGGGCGACCTCTACGTCGAGATCCACATCCGCAAGCACGCGGTGTTCGAGCGCGACCACGACGACCTGCACTGCGAGATGCCGATCAGCATCACCACGGCAGCCCTCGGCGGCGAGATCGAGATTCCGACCCTCGAAGGCATGGCGCGCCTGAAGATCCCGGCCGAGACCCAGAGCGGCAAGGTCTTCCGCCTGCGCGGCAAGGGCATCAAGAACGTACGCAGCCATGCGCATGGCGACCTGATGTGCCACGTCGTGGTCGAGACGCCGGTCAGTCTCACCGATCGCCAGAAGGAGTTGCTGCGCGAGTTCGAAGAGATCTCCAGCGGTAACGCCGACCGCCACAACCCCAAAGCCAAAGGCTGGATGGACAAGGTGCGCGACTTCTTCGGCAACTGAGCCCGGGCTACCCATCGGAAGAACGCCCGCCCTGCAATGCAGGAGCGGGCGTTTTTACATCTCTTGCAGTCCGTGGCCTGGGCCTCGTGCGCCGGTGCGCACTACCTCAGGCGTCAGGCGCGGCGCCAGGTCGTGCCGCCAGGCCCGTCCTCGAGGACGATGCCGGCCGCAGTCAGCTCGGTCCGGATCCGATCAGCCTCGGCGTAATCCTTCGCCTTCTTGGCTGCGGCGCGCGCGGCAATGCGGGCTTCGATCTCCCCGGCGTCAAGGCCTGCCGCATCCGCAGCGCCGGCCTGCAGGAAGGCCAGCGGATCGCGCTGAAGCAGGCCCAGCACGCCTGCCAGAGCCTTGAGTTGCCGCGCCAGAGCGGGCGACACACTGCGGTTGACCTCGTTCGCCAGCTCGAACAGCGCCGCGACCGCCTCCGCGGTGTTGAAGTCGTCGTCCATCGCCGCGCGGAAACGCCGGGCGTGAGCCTCTTCCCAATCCACCTCGGCATCGCCCTGCACCGGCACGTTCTTCAGCGCGGTATAGAGGCGCGTGAGCGCGTTGCGGGCGTCCTCGAGGTGGGTGTCGGAGTAGTTGAGCGCGCTACGGTAGTGCGCACGCAGGATGAAGAAGCGCACCACCTCGGGGTCGTACTTCTGCAGCACCTCGCGGATGGTGAAGAAGTTGCCGAGCGACTTCGACATCTTCTCGTCATCGACGCGCACGAAGCCGTTGTGCATCCAGTAATTGACGAAGGCGTGGCCGTGCGCGCCCTCGGACTGGGCGATCTCGTTCTCGTGGTGCGGGAACTGCAGATCCATGCCGCCACCGTGGATGTCGAAGTGGTCGCCAAGCAGGTCCGAGCTCATTGCCGAGCACTCGATGTGCCAGCCGGGCCGGCCCTCGCCCCACGGCGACGCCCACTTCACCTCGCCAGGCTCTTCGGTCTTGGCGTGCTTCCACAGCACGAAGTCGAGCGGGTCGTTCTTGTCCTGCGCCACGTCGACGCGCTCGCCGGCGCGCAGCTCGTCGAGCGACTTGCCCGACAGCTTGCCGTAGCCCTCGAACTTGCGCACCGCGTAGCACACGTCGCGGTTGGCTGCGACGTAGGCGAGGCCTTTGTGCTCGAGGCGCGAGATCAGCGACTGCATCTGCGCAACGTAGTCGGTGGCGCGCGGCTCGTGGTCGGGGCGCAGCACGCCCAGCGCATCGGCGTCCTCGTGCATCGCCGCAATGAAGCGGTCGGTGAGCGCACGGATGGTCTCGCCATTCTCCTGCGCGCGACGGATGATCTTGTCATCGATGTCGGTAATGTTGCGCACGTAGGTGACGTCCAGCCCGCTCGCACGCAGCCAGCGCGCCACCATGTCGAACACCACCATCACGCGTGCATGCCCGAGGTGACAGAAGTCGTACACCGTCATGCCGCAAACGTACATGCGGACCTTGCCAGGTTCGATGGGCGTGAAGACTTCCTTGTTGCGCGACAGGGTGTTGTAGATGTTGAGCATCGGGATGACGGAAATACCGAAGATGAAGCACGCTGTGAGCGCGATTGTGAGGGGTGGGGCTTGTTGCTAGAATCTTGCGTCCAGCGGGCTCCAGGCCCGCATCGGCAGGGCGCAAATATACCACGGCAGCGGACCTCGCCCTTTCGTCATCCCTGCCTGCAAGGAAGGTTCGCGACATCTGTGCGAGAGCCTGCGCCAGTCCTGAGATGCCTTCACGCCCGTGGCCATGCGGCCAAGCACCGGAGACCCCATGAAAAAGCAATTGATCGCCTTTGCAGTGCTCGCAGCGAGTGCCTTGAGCACGCTGGCCGCCAACCCGATGGTCGAACTCAAGACCAACCAAGGCGAGATCGTGGTCGAACTGTTCGCCGACAAGGCGCCGAAGTCGGCAGAGAACTTCGTCCAGTACGTCAAGGACGGTCACTACAACGGCACCATCTTTCACCGTGTGATCGATGGCTTCATGGTCCAGGGCGGTGGCTTCGACGCCGACATGAAGCAAAAGAGCACCCGCGCCCCGATCGAGAACGAAGCGAAGAACGGCCTCAGGAACGAACCCGGCACCCTGGCCATGGCGCGCACCGCCGACCCGCACTCGGCCTCGGCACAGTTCTTCATCAACCTCGTCCCCAACACCTTCCTCGACTACCCTTCGCGCGACGGCTGGGGCTACGCCGTGTTCGGCAAGGTGGTGAAGGGCATGGACGTGGTCGACAGGATCGCCAAGGTCCCGACCGCGAACCGCGGTTTCCACCAGAACGTGCCGGTCGAGCCCGTGATCGTGGAAAGCGCCCGCCTGCTCGACGCTCCGGCAGGCAAGGCCGGCAAGTAAGAAGGGCCCTTCAATGGACGGGCGAGCGCACGCACTGCCCGGACGACAACAACCTCCCCAGGAGAGCACCACATGGCAGTCAAGTTGCACACCAACCACGGCGTCATCACCCTCGAACTCGACGCCGACAAGGCACCGGTCACGGTCGCCAACTTCCTCGCCTATGTGGAAGCCGGCCACTACGACAACACCATCTTCCACCGGGTCATTGACGGCTTCATGATCCAGGGCGGCGGTTTCGAGCCCGGCATGAACCAGAAGCCCACCGGCGAACAGATCAAGAACGAAGCCGACAACGGCCTGAAGAACGAACGCGGCACCATCGCCATGGCGCGTACCCAGGCGCCCCACTCCGCTACCGCGCAGTTCTTCATCAACGTTGCCGATAACGACTTCCTCAACCACCGCTCGCCCGACACCCAGGGCTGGGGCTACTGCGTGTTCGGCCGTGTCACCGAGGGCCTGGATGTGGTCGACTCGATCCGCAAGGTCAAGACCGGCTCCAGCGGCTTCCACCAGGACGTGCCCAAGGAGGACGTGGTCATCGAGCGCGCCGAAGTCGCCTGATCGTGACCACGCGCAGCGCCTCGCAAGCCAGCCCGCAGCCGGCGGTTCCGGACGGGTCTGGCGCGCCGATGCCGGAGGCCGCACGCGCGGCCCTTCCGGCATTGTTCATCTCCGACCTGCACCTGAGCGAAGACGAACCAGCCAACGTCGAGGCCTTCCTCGCCTTCCTGGAGGGCCCGGCACGCGAGGCGGCGAGCCTGTTCATCCTCGGCGACCTGTTCGAATACTGGGCGGGTGACGACGATCTTGCCACGCCCTTCAATGCGCGCATTGCAGAAGCAATCCGCACGCTCTCGTGCAGTGGCACCGCAGTGCACTTCATGACCGGCAACCGCGACCTGCTTGCCGGCCCGGCCTTTGCGACCGCGATCGGCGCGACCCTGCTCGATGACCCCGCATGCGTGCGCTTCGGTGACGCGGCAAACGCCCCCGTGCTCCTGCTCTCACACGGCGACGCCCTGTGCACAGACGACCTCGCCTACCAGGCCTACCGCCGCCAGGTACGGGACCCTGCCTGGCAAGCCGGCTTCCTCGCTCAACCCCTGGCTGCACGCAAGGCATTCATCGCCAGCCTGCGCCAGAAGAGCGAAACCGCCAAGGCCGGAAAATCGATGGAGATCATGGACGTCAACGCGGAGGCGGTCGCAGCCCTGCTCCGCAGCCACGACTACCCAATCCTTGTTCACGGCCACACCCACCGCCCGGACCTCCACGCGCTGAAGGTCGATGGCCGCGAGTGCGCGCGCCACGTGCTCTCCGACTGGCGGGGCGCCGCCTGTTGGCTAGCCTTCGACGGCAGCCGGTTCAGCGCCCACACCGACACAAGCGCCGGCTGAGCAATCCGGCTGTGCGCTCAGCGCGCCAGGCCGCGCGCCAGGTCTTCCTTGATGTCGTCGACGTGCTCGAGACCGACCGCCACGCGTAGCAGGCCGTCGCCGATCCCCGCGCTGGCTCGCGCCTCGGCGCTGATGCGGCCGTGAGTGGTGGTCGCAGGATGCGTGATCGTGGTCTTGGTGTCGCCCAGATTGGCCGTGATCGAGATCAGCCGGGTCGAGTCGACCACCTTCCAGGCGGCATCGCGACCGCCCTCGACGTCGAAACTGACGATTGCTCCACCCGTCTTCTGTTGGCGCATTGCCAGTTCGTGCTGGGGGTGAGAGCGCAAACCAGGGTAGTACACCCGCGCCACACCAGGCTGGGCTTCGAGCCATTTCGCCAGCTCCAGCGCGCTCGCCGACTGCGCCTCCATGCGTACGCGCAAGGTTTCAAGACCCTTGAAGATCACCCAGGCATTGAAGGGCGACAGCGTCGGCCCGGCTGTGCGCAGGAACTTGAACACCTCGTCGGTAACGAGCTTGCGGCCCGCCACGGCCCCGCCCAGTACCCTGCCCTGGCCGTCCAGATACTTCGTCGCCGAATGCACGACGACATCCGCACCGAAGTCGAGCGGACGCTGCAGGGCCGGTGAGCAGAAGCAGTTATCGACGGCCAGCAGCGCCCCGGCCTCGTGTGCGATGTCTGCCACGGCCGCAATATCGATCACTTCGGTCAGCGGATTCGAGGGCGTCTCGGTAAAGAACAGCCGTGTCCTCGGCTGCGTGGCATCGCGCCAGGCATCGAGGTCGGTGGTCGGGACGAAGGTCGTTTGAATGCCGAACCTGGAAAGGATGCCGCCGAACAACTGCTGCGTGGCCCCGAACAAACCATTGGACGCGACCACATGGTCGCCCGCCTGCAGCGTCGCCATTGCGAGTGCAAGAATCGCCGACATTCCGGAGGCAGTCGCTACACAGCCCTCTGCGCCTTCAAGCGCAGCAAGCCTGGTCTGCAGCGCACTGACTGTCGGGTTCGAGAAACGGGCATAGACATAGCCCTCCTCCTCACCCGAGAAGCGCGCCGCCGCCTGTGCTGCGTTCTCGAACACGAAGCTGGAGGTCAGGTACATCGCCTCCCCATGTTCTCCGAACTGGCTGCGCTCGATGCCCGAACGCACGGCGAGCGTGTCGGGGTGAAGAGAATGCGGATCTGGAAGGCTCATGTTCGCTGCAATCGGATGTTCAGGAGGCTTGCGTGCAGGACGTCAGCAGGCTCAGTGGTCGCCAGCGGAGGCGAGATTGAGGTCGAGCTGGCCGCCCTCGCCGCCCTCGCCGTCGTCGCCATGGTCGCCGGCATCACCCTTGCCCGCCGCGGGCTCGCTACGCTGATTCTCGACGCCGTTCAGATACTCGGCCGTGATGTCGCCGGTAATGTAGCTGCCATCGAAACAGGACGTCTCGAAAAAGCTAAGGGCGGGATTGAGCGCCCGCACGGAAGCCTTCAGATCGTCGAGATCCTGGTAGATGAGGCCGTCAGCCCCGATCTCGCGGCAAATCTCCTCATCGTTGCGATCCGAGGCGATCAGCTCACCGCGCGTGGGCATGTCGATCCCATACACATTGGCATAGCGCACGGGAGGCGCCGCAGACGCGAGGTAGACCTGGGTCGCGCCAGCTTCGCGCGCCATATTCACGATCTCCTTGCTCGTGGTGCCACGGACGATCGAGTCGTCGACCAGCAACACGCTCTTGCCCTTGAACTCCTGGTGAATCGTGTTGAGCTTCTGGCGCACAGACTTCTTGCGCGTCGCCTGGCCCGGCATGATGAAGGTGCGCCCGATGTAGCGGTTCTTGACGAAACCCTCGCGGAAGGGCAAGCCCAGGCGATGCGCCATCTGCATGGCCGACGGCCGGCTCGAGTCCGGGATCGGGATCACCACGTCGATGTGCACCTTGGGCATGGTCCGCTTCATCTTGTCGGCCAGGAACTCGCCCATCTTCATGCGCGACTCATAGACCGACACGCCGTCGATGATCGAATCGGGTCGCGCCAGGTAGACGAACTCGAACATGCATGGCGCGTGCACCGTCTTGGCCGCGCACTGGCGGCTGTGGAAGCGCCCCTCGATATCGACCAGCACGGCCTCGCCCGGCGCGACGTCACGCAACAAGCGGAAGCCCAGCACATCGAGGGCGACCGACTCGGAGGCGACCAGCCACTCGCTGCCCGCAGCCGTGTCGTTGCGGCCGATGACCAGCGGTCGGATCCCGTACGGATCGCGGAACGCCAGCAGCCCGTAGCCGGCGATCATGGCAACGACCGCATAGGCACCACGGCAGCGCCGATGCACGCCGGCCACTGCGGTGAAGATCGCGTCCTCGTCGAGCTTGAGCCCCTTGCTGGCTGCCTGCAGTTCATGTGCCAGCACATTCAGCAGCACTTCGGAATCGCTGCTGGTGTTGATGTGGCGCAGGTCCGAGAGGTACATCTCGCGCTTGAGTTCGTCCGCATTGGTCAGGTTGCCGTTGTGCGCGAGCAGCAGCCCGAACGGCGAGTTGACGTAGAAAGGCTGTGCCTCGGCCGCGTTGTAGGCCGAGCCCGCGGTCGGATAACGCACATGGCCGATTCCCCAGTTACCGGTCAAGTTGCGCATGTTGCGCGTACGAAAGACGTCGCGCACGAGGCCCGAGCCCTTGTGCATGTGAAAGCGCCCGCCCTCCGAGGTAGCAATGCCCGCCGCATCCTGGCCGCGGTGCTGCAGGACCTGCAGTCCATCATAAAGAAGCTGGTTGACCGGAGAAGTCGCGACGACACCGAGAATTCCACACATGGAGGTATGCCTATCTGAATCGAATCTTGTCGGCCACCTCGTCGGGCAGCCAGGGTTTTGCAGCAATCACGGCCGATTCCATCGGCGCCGAAAACAGCGCCTGCGACCACCAGGGCTCGCGCGCCACGCCCGCGATACCGCCGACCAGGACGACGACGAACGCGACCGCAAGCCCGCGTGCAACGCCGAACAATGCACCGAAGAAGCGGTCCGTCGCCCCCAGGCCGGCAGCGCGCAACAGCTCCCGCAGCAGGTAGCGCAGCAAGGCCGCGATCAGCAGCACTGCAACCACCACCAGCGCGCCGCCCGCAACCTGCCTCCACACCGGCTCCACGATCATGCCGGTGAAGAACGCCGCTGCCTGTTCGTTATAGCGCCAGGCCGCAAAAAGTGCTGCCACCCAGGCCAGCAGGGCGACAACCTCGCTCACCAGCCCTCGCCACATGCCGATCGCAGCCGAAAAGCCGAGCACACCCAGGAAGACGTAGTCGAACACTGTCATGGCTGCGTCTCAACGCGGCTGCAGGACGGCCTGATGGCCCGACGCCTTCAGGCGCGCGGCCACCGAGTCGGCTGCCTGCCGGCCCGTGATCGGGCCGACGCGTACTCGTGTCACGCTGCCCGAGCGCTCGGTGAAGGCCTGGAAGCCCTGCGCCTTGAGCTCATCGGCAAGGCGGGCAGCCTTGGCGGCATCGCTGAAGGCGCCGACCTGGATCACGAAGGCCTCGCCACGTGGCGGCACGGGCTGGCCCGAAAGGATCGCACGCACCCTCGCCTCCTCGTCGGCATCGGTTGCCGCTCGGCTTGGCGCCGGCTTTGCCGCCGGCGATGCCTCCTGGCGCACCGGCGGCGCCTGAGGCGCCACCGCAGGCGGCCGCGCTGTCGTGGCAGGCGCAGGCGGCGGAGCCGCAGGCGTTTTCTCTACAGGGGGCGGCTCGACCGGATCGACCGCAACCAACTGCGGGCCATCGGCGGCCACATCGTCATCCTCGGATACGGCAGGTGGCACGGCCGCCACAGACTCCGCGGGAGCAGCCGGCCGCTTCAGCGCAGGGGCTGCAGCCCGATCGGGGATCGTGATCTGGATGTCCTGCACCGAAGGGTGCGGCTCCGGGTCCATCATCATGGGCAACACGATGGCAGCCAGCAAGGCGAGCGCAACCGCGCCGACCAGACGTCGGCGCGCGCGCTTCTTGATATCCAGGTTGTCAGCGTCACTCACCGGGAGAACCTCATCGCTGGCGTGCGGCCTTGATCGCCGCAAGCACATCGGCCACTGTCAGGAACGAGCCAAAGACGACGATTCTATCACCCTCGGCTGCAGCATCTTGCGCTGCAGCAAACGCAGCAGCCGGCTGTTCGTAGCAACGGATATCGCCCGCACCGCCAGCCGCGCGCACACGTGCGGCAAGGTCTTGTGCCGAAAGGCCGCGCGCGCCGGGCAGGTCGGCGAGCAGCCAGTGGTCGACGCGCCCAGCCAGACGCTCGACCACCCCCTCGACGTCCTTGTCTGCCAACATGCCGAGCACGGCCCATGTTTCCGGAAAGAAACCCATGCTGCCGAGGTTCTCGGCCAGCACACCCGCTGCCTGCGGATTGTGCGCGACGTCGAGCACCACCGCCGGGCGCCCCGGCAGCACCTGAAAGCGCCCGGGCACCTCGACCAGCATCAGTCCCTGACGCACATGCTGCATGGACACGGGCAGCCGCGCACGCAACAACTCGAGCGCGGTGATGACCGCAGAGGCGTTGAGCAACTGGTTGGCACCGCGCAAGGCCGGATATGCCAGCCCGCCACGCTTTACGAGACCGCCCTGGGCACGCGGCCGCTCGTACCGCCAGTAGCCCCACTGCTGGCGGTCACCACCAAAACCGAAATCCCGGCCGCTGATCCACAGCTCTGCCCCAATGGCCGCAGCATGGTCCACCAAGGTCGCAGGTGGCTGGGGGTCTCCGCACACGGCCGGACAACCCGTGCGAAAGATACCCGCCTTCTCGTAGCCAATCGCCTCGCGCGAATCGCCGAGGAACTCCATGTGGTCCATTGCCACGCTGGTCACGATCGCGCAGTCGGAATCGAAAAGGTTGACCGCATCGAGCCGGCCACCCAGACCGACCTCCAGGACGATTACATCGAGCCCTTCGCCCGCCAGCACCGACCACGCCGCAAGCGTGCCATGCTCGAAATAGGTCAGCGGCGTGTCGCCGCGCACCGCCTCGACGGCGGCAAAGCCTTGCACCAGGCGCTCGTCGTCGACATCCCTGCCGTCGATGCGAACACGCTCGTTGTAGCGCAACAGGTGGGGCGATGTGTAGCAACCGACGCGATAACCTGCCGCCAGCAGAATGCCCTCGAGCATCGCACAGCACGAGCCCTTGCCGTTGGTACCGCCGACGGTGATGACCAAGGCCTCGCTGCCTGCAGCCATCGCCTGCTGGACCTTGCGCACACGCTCGAGACCGAGCTCGATGCGTTGCCCATGGCGCTGCTCGAGCAAGGCCAGCCAGCCCTCGAGGCTGGCTGGCAGCCCCGGATCCGCAACCACCGCAGGCCTCACGCCGAAACCGCGTCCGCAGGCTGGCGCGTCAGCATGGCAAGCACGCCTGCGATCTCGTCGCGCATCTCGCGTCGATCCACGATCAGGTCGATCGCCCCTTTGTCGAGCAGGAACTCGGCGCGCTGGAAGCCTTCTGGCAGCTTCTCGCGCACCGTCTGCTCGATGACGCGCGGGCCGGCAAAACCGATGAGCGCGTTCGGCTCTGCGATCACCACGTCGCCCATGAAGGCAAAACTGGCGGACACGCCCCCCATGGTGGGGTCCGTCAGCACGGTGACGAAGGGCAGCCTGCGCTCGGCAAGACGCGTGATCGCAGCCGTGGTCTTGGCCATCTGCATCAGCGACAGCAACCCCTCCTGCATGCGAGCACCGCCCGAGGCGGTAATGCAGATGAAGGGGATGCGCTGCTCGTAGGCACGCTTGGCGCCGCGCACGAAGCGCTCACCCACGACCGAACCCATCGAGCCGCCCAGGAACTCGAATTCGAAGCAGGCCACGACCACCGGCAGGCTCTTGATTGCGCCCTGCATCACCACCATCGCGTCTGCTTCGCCTGTGTCGGCGGTCGCGGTCGACAAGCGCTCCGGATACTTGCGCGAATCCTTGAACTTGAGCGCATCGACCGGCGTCACCTCGGCACCGATCTCGACCCGCCCCTCGGCGTCGAGCAGCACGTCGAGGCGCCTGCGCGCGCGCAGGCGATGGTGATGCCCGCACTTGGGGCAAACGCCCAGGCTGCTGTCGAGGTCCGAACGGTAAAGCACCGACTCGCAGCCTTCGCACTTGCTCCACAAACCCTCGGGAATCGACTTGCTGCGCGCGGACACCTCGCCGCGCTTGATCTTGGGCGGCAGCAGCTTTTGCAACCAACTCATTGAGTCACTCCTTTACCGGTGGCGAGGTCGTCAAGCGCGCAGCGGATGTCGCGCATGAAGGCGGCAACGCGTGCAACCTCCTCGCCAGGGTTGTTCTCGATCTCTTCGATGATGCGGCTGCCGATCACCACCGCGTCGGCCACTGCACCAACCGCGCGCGCACTCTCCGCATCGCGGATGCCGAAACCGACGCCCACCGGCATGCCGACGGCCGCGCGGATGTCCGGAATGCGGCGCGCAACCTCCTCGACGTCCAGCTTTGCGCTACCGGTGACGCCCTTGAGCGAAACGTAGTAGATGTAGCCGCTGCCGGCAGACGCGACGTCCGCATAGCGCTGCTCGGACGAGGTCGGCGCGAGCAGGAAGATCGGATCGAGGCCACCGGCCTTGGCCGTGGCGGCAAAACCGACGCACTCTTCTGGCGGGTAGTCGACCACCAGCACGCCATCGACCCCGGCTTCGGCCGCGGCACTGACGAAGCGCTCGGCCCCCATGGCCTCGATCGGATTTGCATAACCCATGAGCACCACCGGCGTAGCGGCATCGGTTGCGCGGAACGCCCGTACGATCTCGAGCACCTTGCGCAGGCTCATGCCCTGAGCCAAGGCACGCTCGGATGCGCGCTGGATGGTCGGGCCATCGGCCATGGGGTCGGAGAACGGAACGCCCAGCTCGATGATGTCGGCGCCCCCGTCGACGAGGGCCTGCATCAGCGGCAGGCTCAACTCAGGACTCGGGAAGCCGGCAGTGACGAAGGGGATCAGCGCCTTGCGGCCTTCGGCCTGCAGGCGCTGGAATACGGTCTGGATTCTTGACATGTCTCGATCACACAGCGGGCCACCATGGCGGCCCGCGTTGGTTCAGAACTCGATACCGGAACGCTCGGCGACGGTGTGCATGTCCTTGTCGCCACGGCCGGACAGATTGACGAGCAGGACCCGGTCCTTGGGCAGGGTCGGCGCCAGCTTCGCGGCATAAGCCAGCGCATGCGAGGACTCGAGCGCGGGAATGATGCCCTCGAGCCGGCAAAGATCGTGAAAGGCCTTGAGTGCCTCGTTGTCGGTGATGCCGACATAGGCGGCACGGGCACTATCCTTGAGCCAGGCATGCTCAGGACCGACACCAGGATAGTCGAGCCCTGCCGACACCGAGTGCGTCTCGATGATCTGTCCGTCCTCGTCCTGCAGCAGGTAGGTACGATTGCCGTGCAGCACACCCGGCCGACCAGCCGTGAGCGAGGCCGAGTGGCGACCACTGTCGAGACCGTCGCCCGCCGCCTCGACACCCACGAGCTTGACGCCGGGGACGTCGAGGTAAGGATGGAAGATGCCCATCGCGTTCGAGCCGCCACCGACGCAGGCGATGACGTAGTCGGGCTGGCGCCCCGCCATCTCCGGCATCTGCTCGATACACTCCTTGCCGATCACCGACTGGAAGTCGCGCACCATCATCGGATACGGATGCGGCCCCGCAACCGTGCCGATGATGTAGAACGTGTCGGCGACGTTGGTGACCCAGTCGCGCATGGCCTCGTTGAGCGCATCCTTGAGGGTCTTCGAGCCGGACTCGACCGGCACCACGGTGGCACCGAGCAGCTTCATGCGATAGACGTTGGCCGCCTGGCGCTTGACGTCCTCGGCGCCCATGTACACCACACACTCCATGCCGTAGCGCGCGGCCACGGTGGCGGTGGCGACGCCGTGCTGGCCGGCGCCGGTCTCGGCGATCACGCGCGGCTTGCCCATGCGGCGGGCCACCAGGGCCTGGCCGATGCAGTTGTTCACCTTGTGCGCGCCGGTATGGTTGAGGTCCTCGCGCTTGAGGTAGATCTGTGCGCCACCGAGCAGACCCGACCAGCGCTTGGCGTGGTAGATCGGACTCGGACGACCGACGTAGTGCTTGAGTTCGTATTCGAACTCGGCGATGAATTCCGGATCGGCCTGGCAGGCTGCGTAGGCTTCGCGCAGCTCGGCCAGTGCGGGCATCAGCGTTTCGGAAACGAAGACGCCCCCGTACGGGCCGAAATGCCCGCTCGCGTCGGGAAACTGGTAAGGCGTGTCAGCCATCTGCATGTCGAACTCCGGCTATGAAGGCAGCGATCTTCGCCGCATCCTTGATTCCCTTTTCACTCTCGACCCCGCTCGACACATCGACCGCCCACGGGCGCAGTCTGCGCACCGCGTCTCCGACGTTGTCCGCATCCAGACCGCCGGACAGCACAAGCCGGCCGCCGAACCCGGGAGGGATCAGCGACCAGTCGAAAGTCTTCCCGCCGCCACCATAGCCATCGACGAACGCGTCGACCAGAATACCGCTGGCGCCGGGATACGAAGCTGAGAATTCTACCAGATCGACCCCGGGGCGCATCCGCGCGGCCTTGATCCAGGCCCGCCCGAAAGACGCGCACTCGGCCTGCGCCTCATCGCCATGGAACTGCAGCAACTGCAAAGGCACGCGCGCCAGCACGGCTTCGATGTCCGCCGCCGCTGCATTGACGAACAGACCGACGGAACTCACGAAGGGCGGCAACAGGGCAACCAGTTCGGCCGCCTGTTCGATGCCGACTGCACGCGGACTGGGCGGATAGAACACGAAGCCGATGGCGTCAGCCCCCGCGTCGACGGCGGCGCGCACGTCTTCCGGCCTTGTCAGGCCGCAGATCTTGATTCGGGTACGGGGCATTCAGGCGAGGGGTAGCTGGGGCAGCGCGATGATACGCCCATCGTCCGGCAGCGGCCAGCGCGACGGGTAGCTCACGCCGCACAGGTAAAGCCCGTCAGGCGCAAAGGTGGGCGCAGCCCCGCGACGATCGCAGGACTCGAGCAACTCACGCATCCAGGGCACGGGATAGCGCCCCTTGCCAACGTACACAAGCGCACCGACAAGATTGCGGATCATATGGTGCAGGAAGCCATTGGCACGAAAATCGAACAGCAGGTAATCGCCTTGCCGGGAAACCGCCGCCTCATGCATCAGCCGCACGGGCGTCTTCGCCTGGCAGCCGGCGGCGCGGAAAGCGCTGAAATCATGCACGCCCACCAGGCACTCCGCGGCGGCGGCCATACGAGCCTCATCAAGCGGCAGGTGGAACCAGCCTACCCTGCCCGCAAGCAGCGCCGGGCGCGTTGGCGTGTTGTGCAGGATGTAACGATAGCGCCGGTCGGTGGCGAGAAAGCGCGCATGAAAGGTGTCGTCGACCTCCACTGCCCAGCGCACCACCACCGCCGCTGGCAGCAAGGCATTGACGCCGCGGACCCAAGCGCTCGCCGGACGATGCGCATCGGTGTCGAAATGCGCAACCTGCACGCTGGCGTGCACCCCGGTATCGGTACGGCCGGCACAGTGCAGCCGCACCCGCTGCGCCGCAATCTGGCCAAGCGCAGACTCCAGCACGTCCTGCACGGTACGCCCGTGCGCCTGACTCTGCCAACCACAGAAGGCATCGCCGGCGTACTCCACGCCGAGCGCAATTCGCTTCATGCCACACTCCACCAGATCAGCGCCGCGAACACAGCGATCGCAACCAAGCCATCGACCAACCCCAGGCGTTCTCGGAGGATACGCACCGATTCGCCGTCGCCTCCGCCCTCGTCACGCCCAGTCGTATCCGCTCGCCCACGCTCGCACTCGTCTTCCAGCCAGTGCCTCCAGTCACCGTGCTGAGTGCCGCGCGGACTCGCCTCGACCAGGCGCAGGACGAGCAGCAGCCGCAAGGCGAGCCGCTCGGGCGGCACGCCGAGCACACGCAGGGGCGAGGCAAGCGCATGCAGGCCACTGACCAGGCGCTCGATCGGCAACCGCTCGAGCAGCAACGCGACCGCACACACGACCGCGAGCAGGCGCCCCGCATGAAGCAAGGCGAGCATCGCCCCTTCACGGCTGGGCCCCAGTCTCGGCCAGTCGACCCACAAAGCCTCCCCTGGGGTGAACCAGGCAAACAGGACCACGATGGCGAGGAGCAGGATGCGGACACGCCGCACCAGCCTCCATGCACGCACGCGCGCCCACAGCAGTGCGGCGCACGCACAGGCAAGGACGGCAACGCCGAGCGCGGATATCGGCAACAACTGCACCGAAGCAACCGCGGCCAGCCAGAGAAGAAGGATCAGGCCTGAATGCATCTTCGTGAACGAACCGGGCCGCTGCAGGCTGGCCCGCAGCGGCCCGTGACATGGCCAGCCTCAGCCGAGGCGGGCGATCATCTCCTGCGCCGTCCGCTGTTGCCTGGACGACCCCTCGCCGAGCACCTCCTGGAGCAGTTCGAGCGCGCCTTCGTTGTCGCCCATCTCTTCGTAGGCACGCGCGAGCTCAAGCTTGGTCTCGGCCTCCTCGTTGTCGGCTTCATCAGCCGCCGCCTCGACGACCTCGGGCAGCGGTTCGTCATCGACCGCCTGCGGACGCGGTTGGCCGATGTCGGTGGATTCTGCCTCGAAAGGTACCGCTGTCATCTCCGGCACACCCTGATCGTCGAAATTCTCCAGATCGAGGTCGATCGAGGTCAGGTCCAGCCCAGCTGGCCCCATGGTTGCCGGGATATCGGTTGCAGAAGGCGTATCGATATCGAAGTCGAACTCGAGCAGGCTGCTGTCGAAACTCGTCTTCTCGAGATCGACGATGCGCTCGTCGCCCTGCACCTCGCGCCCCTCGACACTCGAGACACCCTCGGCATCCGCCGGGAACGCCTCATCGCCGTCACCGGATGCCGGGAGGCTAGAAGCGACGACGGTGGCGTTCAGGTCGAGCAAGCCGGATGCGGGCGGCTCGGACTCCATGTCAGGCAACTCGAACTCGAGCCCGCTGACCAAGCCATCGGTGCTCTCGAACTGGGTCGCAGTGGCATCGCTGGCAGTCGGCTCGGGGAGATCGCCAAGCTCGGGCGCCTCCTCCACCTCAAGCGCCTCAGCAGCACCAGCGGGCGGCTCGGCTGCCGCTGCAGGCACTTCAAAATCGCCGATGTCCAAGTCGAACACCAGCCCACCGTCCTCCTCCTGGCGAGCCTCGACCGCCGCAGCCTCGGCCGCAGGCTCACCGGACACCGCCAGATCGAGCGAAGCGACGTCCTGCACCTCGTCAAGATCGAGTTCGAAATCGATCACCTCATCGTCGATCTGGAGCGCGGCCTGATCCTCCTCGACGGAGGCTTGCGGCGGCAGGGTGTCGGGCAGCTCACCTTCGGCGTTGGTGAGACGACTCAAGTCGCCCGGAACCGTCCAGGTGTCGCGCAGCTGGGACTGACTGGGCTCAACTGGAGACGAGATGGTGAAATCGAGCGCGGACAACTCCTGCGCGGCCTGCTCCTGCTGATCGCCAGCAGCGGCAGACGGCACCTCTTCTGCCTTGACCGCAGCCGTCGCCAGAGCCGCTCCTGCTGCTGCCAGCGCGACGCCCTGGTCGACCGGCGCGCGCGCACCGCCCTGCTGAGTGGGCGCATCATCCAGCGCCGTTGCAGGTGCAGGTGCCGACGCTGCTGCCGGTGCCGCTGTGGCAGTGTAAAGCGGATTATCGGGATCGAGCTTGCGCCCCATCGCCGCGGCCTTCTCCCAATCGCGGCCGTTGCCAGCGCTCTGCGCGTACAGCTCGGTCGCCACGGTCTCGAACTGGCGCGCGCTGCGTCGCTGCGCGTAGATCTCCAACAGCTTGAGATGAATCGCCGTGCGAGCCGGATCAGCCTTGAGCGCGTCAAGCAGAATCTCCTCCGCCTGAGCATCGCGACCGTAGGCCATGTAGACGTCAGCCTCCGCCACTGGATCGACCCCCTCGTCGGCGTCGATCGCGGATAGTCCGGATTGGCTGAAATCCGTGTGCATGATGCTCGTGGCACCCGTATCCACGCTCTGCCCGCCGCTACCGAAGACGGCCTGGCTGTTGCCACCCAGGGCATCGGCGTCGAGCGCCGAGGAAGCAGCCTGGATTTCCGCCTCCTTGCGTCGCTGACGAAGCTTCAAGCCGAGTAGCGCCAGCAACAGTGCGAGTACGCCACCACCCCCTGCGAGCACCGCGGGATCAGCCATCAGGCTGTCGACAAGACTGGGCTGCGGCGCAGGCGCTGCCGGCGCGACGGCGGGTGCGGGGCGTTCGGCTGCGGCCGGCGCGGAGACCGGCGCCTGGTCGGGCTGGTCCGAGACGGCTGCGGGTGCGGGTGCAGGCGCGGGTGCGGGTGCCGCCTCCTGCGCCACCGGCTCGGCGGGCGCAGCCCCTTTCTCGTCGCTCACAGGCGCAGTCTCGCCCTTCGCCTCGGCTTCGTCCTGGACGGTTGCCGGCAAGGTCTCGGTGACGGCACCCGGCGCAGTCGCCGACTCGGCCGCGGGCGCAGCCTCGGCCTGCTGCTGCAGCTGCCCCATCGTACCGCTCTGCAGTTCGAGCAGCTGCTGCAGATCGCGAATACTCTTCTCCAGTTGCGCCAGCCGCTGATTTGCCTCCTCCAGCGCACGCTCGCGAGACCCGAGCTCTTCCTCGAGCGCAGACAGTCGGGCCTGGGCGTCACTGTCTCCACCACCGGTCTGCGTCCGCGACACACGCACCTGGTCGCCAGCCTGCTCGACCCGGGCGGCCTCCTCCACGCGCGGCGTGATCCGGCCCACGCTCTCTTGTTCGGTACGAGCCGTCACGGGCGCCTGCTGGGCGGCCGAGCGCGCAAGTCCGCGCCGGTAGGCCTCGAAATCGGCGGACTGGGCACGGATCTCGCGCCTTGCCTCGGCAGCGTCGATCGCGCGCACCGCATCCGCCCCCGGCAGGGTCAGCACGGCACCGCTGCGCAGGCGGTTGATGTTACCGTCATCGAAGGCCTGGGGATTGGCACGCAGCAAGGCAACGAGCATCTGGTCCAGCGTCGATCCCGGCTGGGCGTGAGCGGTCGCGATACGGTGCATCGTGTCGCCGCGGCGCACGGTATAGGTACCGGAAGGCGCGCGCACCGCAGCCGCCCTTTGAGCGGGTGCTGGGGCTGCTTGCGGGCGCGGCACCGGCGCTGCTGCCGGCGTGTCCACGCTCGCCGCCAACGGGCGCGGCGCAGCGATATCGACCGGATCGAGCAGGAAGGTGTACTCGCGTACGAGCCGCCCGGCCCCCCAGTCGAGCTCGACCAGCAGATCCACGAATGGGTCGTTGACCGGCCGATCACTGGTCAGTCGCAGCACCGGCCGCCCGCCCCGCGTATCGACACTGACACGAATCGCGCTCACCGCACTGCCATAGGTCAGATTGGCCTGGCGGAACGCATCGGCTGAAGCGATACGTGCATTGAGGGTCTGCAACTCCTCTGCAGTCGCGCTGACCTGGATCTCGGCCCGTAGCGGCTGCCCTAGGCCGCTGTACACGTTGATTTGCCCAAGCCCCGCAGCCTGGGCGGCAAACGGCATGGCTGCGATCGAGAGGGCAATCAGGGACGCCCGGAGCGACTTTGTCATAGTGTGTTTCAAACCGCGTTTCCCCCGAAGCTGAAGTCGACGGTCAATAGCGCCATGGAATTGCCTAGGAATTTAGCATTTTCCGCGACTTCCCGCATGCCGGGGCCGCACTTCGACGAAACAGACGTGACCGAATACCTCATTCCCGCGACCCCTCACAAACAAAAAGGGGGCAAGCGCCCCCTTTCTTAACGTCACTGACGAGCAAATCTTAACGCTCGAGCAGGATGCGCAGCATGCGGCGCAGCGGCTCTGCCGCGCCCCACAGCAACTGGTCGCCAACAGTGAAGGCGCCAAGGTACTCGGGCCCCATCGCCATCTTGTGCAGGCGGCCGACCGGAATGCCCAGCGTACCGGTGACGGCGGTCGGGGTGAGCTCGCGCTCGGTGGTCTCGCGATCGTTGGGCACCACCTTCACCCACGGGTTGGCACCCGCGATGATGTCGGTAATCTCGTCGAGCGGCACGTCCTTCTTGAGCTTGATGGTCAGTGCCTGCGAATGGCAGCGCATCGCGCCGATGCGCACGCACAGGCCGTCGATCGGGATCGAGCCCGGGCTGCGGAAGGCCGGATTGCCCAGGATCTTGTTGCACTCGGCGCCGCCCTTCCACTCTTCCTTGCTCTGGCCATGCTCGACCGGTACATCGATCCAGGGGATCAGGCTACCGGCGAGCGGGGTATTGCGGAAGTTCTTCTTGGGGAAAGCGTCCGAGCGCATGGTCTCGGCGACCTTGCGGTCGATCTCGAGGATGGCCGAGGCCGGATCGGCGAGCAGATCCTTGACCGAGTCATGAATGGTGCCCATCTGGCTGATGAGTTCGCGCATGTTCTGCGCGCCGGCACCCGAGGCCGCCTGGTAGGTCATCGCCGAGATCCACTCCACCAGACCATGCTTGAACAGGCCGCCCAGGCCCATCAGCATCAACGATACGGTGCAGTTGCCGCCGATCCAGTTGCGCCCGCCCTTGGCAAGTGCAGCATCGATGACGTTGCGGTTGACCGGGTCGAGAATGATCACCGCGTCGTCATTCATGCGCAGCGCGGAGGCCGCATCGATCCAGTGGCCATTCCAGCCCGTGGCGCGCAGCCTGGGGAAAACGTCCTTGGTGTAATCGCCGCCCTGGCAGGTGATCACGATGTCGCAGGCCTTGAGCGCGTCGATGTCGGTCGCGTCCTGCAGCGGCGCAGCCGCCTCCTTGCCGCCGAAGGACGGCGCCTTGCCGCCAGCGTTGGAGGTGGAGAAATAAACCGGCTCGATGAAGGCGAAGTCGCCCTCTTCCACCATGCGCTGCATCAGCACGGAACCCACCATGCCGCGCCAGCCAACCAGACCAACTCGATTCATGTTCATCACTCTCAGCTAAGACGTTTTCTGAAATCCAACCGCGAAGCAACAGCTTACAGCGCAGCGAGCACCGCGTCGCCCATCTCGCGCGTGCCGACCCGCTTCGTACCCGGTTCATGGATGTCGCCGGTACGATAACCTTGGGCGAGCACCTTCTTGACCGCGCTCTCGACTCGCCGGGCAGACTCCTCCTGATTGAAGGTATAGCGCAGCATCATCGCTGCCGACAGGATGGTGGCGAGCGGGTTGGCAAGGTCCTTGCCGGCGATATCCGGCGCGGAACCGTGCGAGGGTTCGTACAGGCCCTTGTTGTTGGCGTCGAGCGAGGCGGAGGGCAGCATGCCGATCGAGCCGGTGAGCATCGAGGCTTCATCCGACAGGATGTCGCCGAACATGTTGCCGGTGACCATCACGTCGAATTGCTTGGGCGCACGCACGAGCTGCATGGCAGCGTTGTCGACCAGCATGTGGCTGAGCTCGACGTCCGGGTAGTCCTTGGCGAGCTCCTCGGCGATATCGCGCCACAGCTGTGTCGTCTCGAGCACATTCATCTTGTCGACAGAGCACAGGCGCTTGCCACGCTTCTGCGCCGCCTCGAAGGCCACCTTGAGGATGCGGCGGATCTCGTACTCGGCATAGATCATGGTGTTCCAGCCCACGCGCTGCTGCGTGCCCTCGACCTCGCGCACCTCGATGCCGCGCGGCTGGCCGAAGTAGATGTCGCCCGTCAGCTCGCGCACGATCAGGATGTCCAGGCCAGCAACGATCTCGGGCTTGAGCGAGGAGGCGTTGGCGAGTTCGGGGTACAGAATCGCCGGGCGCAGGTTGGCGAACAGCCCGAGGTCCTTGCGGATGCCCAGCAGGCCGCGCTCCGGGCGCTGGTCGCGCGGCAGCGTATCCCACTTCGGACCACCGACTGCGCCGAGCAGCAGCGCATCGGCCGCGCGCGCGAGCTTTTGCGTGGCTTCCGGATAGGGGTTTGCGGTGGCATCGACCGCGCAACCGCCGATCAGCGCCTCTTCCATCTCCATCTTGAGATCGAGCGCCTTCAGCACGCGCACGGCCTGCGCCATGATCTCGGGACCGATGCCGTCACCCGGCAGCACGCAAATCTTCATCGAAGTGTTTTCCTTGGTTTCACTAAGCGCAGCAGCTTCGAAGCCGCACGCTCAGGCAAAGTAATAGGGATGTTCGGTACGGCGCTTGTCCTCGAAGGCGCGGATCTTGTCGGCATGACGCAGGGTCAGACCGATGTCGTCCCAGCCGTTGAGCAGGCATTCCTTGCGGAAGGGGTCGATGTCGAAGGCAATCGACTTGCCATCCGGGCGGGTGATCGTCTGGGCGGCCAGATCGACACGAAGACGATACCCTTCAGCGGCCTCGCACTGGCGGAACAGCTCGTCGACCTCGGCGGCGTCGAGTTTGATCGGCAGCAGGCCGTTCTTGAAGCTGTTGTTGAAGAAGATGTCCGCGAAGCTCGGCCCGATCAGGACGCGGAAGCCATAGTCCTCGAGCGCCCAGGGGGCGTGCTCGCGCGAACTGCCGCAACCGAAATTGTCGCGCGTGAGCAGGATCTGCGCGCCCGTGTAACGTGCCTGGTTGAGCACGAAGTCGGGGTTGAGCGGGCGCTTGCTGTTGTCCTGGCCGGGCTGGCCGACATCGAGATAGCGCCACTCGTCGAAAGCGTTGGGGCCGAAGCCGCTGCGCTTGATCGACTTCAGGAACTGTTTGGGGATGATCGCGTCGGTGTCGACGTTGGCGCGGTCGAGCGGCGCAACCAGACCGTCGAGCGTGGTAAACGGCTTCATTATTTGACTGCCCTCTGGATGGCCTCGCCACCCTTTTCGATGTCCTTGCCGATGCCCTGCACGGTGTTGCAGGCGCCGAGCGCAAGCACGGCGAACACGGCGGCGCAGAGGCTTGCGATGGTTCTCTTCATCGGAAACGCTCCTCGGGAAACGCGCGCTCAGGCGAGCGTGCGCACGTCGGTGAAGTGGCCGGTCACCGCGGCGGCGGCGGCCATGGCCGGGCTCACGAGATGGGTGCGCCCGCCTGCGCCCTGGCGGCCCTCGAAGTTACGGTTCGAGGTCGAGGCACAACGCTCGCCCGGCTCGAGGCGGTCGGCGTTCATCGCCAGGCACATCGAACAGCCCGGCTCGCGCCACTCGAAACCAGCGGCGAGGAAGACCTCGTGCAAGCCCTCGGCTTCGGCCTGACGCTTGACCAGACCGGAGCCCGGCACCACCAGCACGCGCTTGACGTTGGCAGCCTTCGTGCGCCCCTTGGCAACCGCAGCGGCCTCGCGCAGATCCTCGATGCGCGAATTGGTGCAAGAGCCGATGAAGACCTGGTCGACCTTGATCTCGGTGATCGGGGTGTTGGCCTCCAGCCCCATGTACTTGAGCGCGCGCTCGACACCCTCGCGGCGTACGGGGTCTGCAACCGCAGCCGGATCCGGCACGCAGCCATCGACTGTGGTGACCATCTCGGGCGAAGTACCCCAGGTCACCTGCGGCAGGATGTCCTCGGCCTTGAGCTCGACGACCTTGTCGAACTCCGCGCCCTCGTCGCTGTGCAGACTGCGCCAGTAATCGACCGCCTTGTCCCAGGCCTCGCCCTTGGGCGAGAACGGACGGTCCTTGAGGTAGTCGATGGTGGTTTCGTCCACGCCGACCATGCCGGCGCGCGCGCCCGCCTCGATCGCCATGTTGCAGATCGTCATGCGGCCTTCCATCGACAGCGCACGAATCGCACTGCCGCCGAACTCCATCGCGTAGCCGGTGCCACCGGCCGTGCCGATCTTGCCGATGATGGCGAGCACCACGTCCTTGGCCGTGACACCGGCGCCAAGTTGGCCGTCGACCCTGACCAGCATGGTCTTCGACTTCTTCTGCAGCAGACATTGGGTGGCCATGACATGCTCGACCTCGGAGGTGCCGATGCCGTGCGCCAGACAGCCGAAAGCGCCATGCGTGGAGGTGTGTGAGTCGCCGCACACCACGGTCATGCCAGGCAGCGTGGCGCCGTTTTCGGGCCCGATCACGTGCACGATGCCCTGGCGCTCGTCCTTGAATGGGAAGTAGGCAAGCGAGCCCACCTCGCGAATGTTGGCATCGAGCGTCTCGACCTGCTGGCGCGACACCGGATCCTGGATGCCCAGATCCCAATGGTCGGTCGGCGTGTTGTGGTCCGCCGTGGCCACGATCGAGCTGATCCGCCATGGCGTGCGCCCGGCCAGCTTGAGGCCTTCGAAAGCCTGCGGGCTGGTCACCTCATGGACAAGGTGGCGATCGATGTAGATCAGCGCCGTACCGTCAGCCTCCTGATGGACGACGTGACTGGACCAGAGCTTTTCGTACAAGGTTTGAGCTTGCATCCCGGGGATTCCGCGTCAAGAAAAATATCGATTATTTCACAAAGGCTGCGAGACTGAACAGCCGCCCGACTCAGCGCCATCGGGCTCAGCGCCGCGCAGCCTGGTACAGCGGCATGACGCGGGCGGCGTACTCAGCCAGGTCGCGCTGGCGACTGGCGTGCGAGGGGTGGGTCGACAACCACTGCGGCGGCGCCCCAGCCGACTGGGTCGACATCTTGTTCCACAAGCTCACCGCGGCACGCGGGTCGTAGCCCGCGCGCGCGGCAAGCTCGACGCCGATTCGGTCGGCCTCGATCTCATGCTCGCGAGAGTTGGGGAGCTCGAAGGTCACTTTTGCCACCGTGCTCATCAGATCCTGCCCAACCTGGCCGACGCCAAGCAGGGCACCAGCCACTGAGACCCCCAGCCCGGTGGCCATCGATTTCGACACCTGCTCGCGGGAATGCTCGCGCAGCGCATGCGCGATCTCGTGCCCCATCACGGCGGCGATCTCGTCATCAGTCAGCCTCAAGCGCTCGATCAAACCGGTGTAGATGGCCATCTTGCCGCCCGCCATGCACCAGGCGTTGAGCTCGTTGGAGGAGAACACATTCACCTCCCACTGCCACGCCGGCGCATCGGCGCGGAATACGCCCGTCTGCGCAGTCAGTCGTGCGACGATGGTGCGCACGCGCTGGACCATGGCCGGATCACGATTGAGCGCATTCTTCTGCCTCGCCTCGGCAAGCATCTGCTGGTACTGCTGCCGCGAAGCCTGCTCGACCTCCTTGGCGGACACCATCATCATTTGCGAGCGTTGCACACCCACGGCGCCGCCGCCCGTGGTTTGCACCGTCTGACACGCAACCGTCATCGTCGCCACGATGACCACGGGCAAAACGCCCCTCACAAGTCCCTTCATCGTTCCAAGCTCCTCAACCCGCTCGTCCTTCGTCCGCATCGGCAGCTACCCGCCAGCCAGCCAGCAGCCAGACCAGGCCAGCCAACGCGAACACCGAGCCCATCGTATAGGTCCAGGCCGCACCCAGCGTTTCCCAGATGTAACCGCTCAGCAGGCCACCGAGCATGCCGCCGGCACCGAAGGAGATGCTGCCGTACAAGGCCTGCCCACGCGATTGGAGCCGTCCCGGGAACCAGAGGTTCACCACGGCGATCGCTGCCGCGTGGTAGGCGCCGAAGGTGGCACCGTGCAACAGCTGGGCGAGTACCAGCAGAGCGAGGCTGTCCGCCCCCCAGCCGATCATCGCAAAGCGCAGCACCGCACAGGCAAAGGCAAAGAGCAGGATCGTTCGCAGCCGGACGTAGCGCACCAGACGCGGCATCAGCATGAAGACGACAATCTCGGCAAGCACACCCAGCGTCCACATCCAGCCCACCAGGGATGTGTCATAGCCATGCTCGACCAGGAAGATCGAGTAGAACACGTAGAGCGCGCCGTGCGCAGCGGACATCAGGAAACAGGCGCCGAGCAGCGCACGCACCTCGGGCCGGCGCAGGGTCTCGCCCATGCTGGCCGCCGCGCGCGGCTCGGGAGCGCGCGCAGCCTCCGGCACCACCAAAGCGCACACGAGGATGCCGGCGAGGATGGCTGCGGTCACCCACAGCACGGCATCGATCGGCAGATGGTCGAGCAGGTAGCCGAGCCCGAGCACGGCTGCGATGAAGCCGACCGATCCCCACACACGGATGCTGCCATAGCGGTGCGCAGCCGTGCCGAGGTGGGAGAAGGTCAGGCCCTCCACCAGCGGCAGCGCCGCGCTCCAGAAGAAGGCCATCAGCGCCATGGCCGCGAACAGGCCGGTGAACTCGGTGGTGAGGAAGAAGCCAGCGAACCCCGCCAGTGCCGCGATCGCCGACAGGCGCACGATGGCAACGCGTGCGCCAAGCTTTTCGGCGAGCCAGCCCCACAGGTTCGGCGCCAGCACCCGCATCAGCTGCGTCAGCGACATCAGGATGGCGATGTCCGTGGCCGACAGGCTGACCGACTGCAGGTAGAGCGTGAAGTAAGGCGAGAACGCGCCGACGAAGGCGAAGTAGAAGAAATAGTAGGCGGACAGGCGCCAGTAAGGGACCATGCCGACGAAGTCCGCAACAGCCGCGCGTCAGCGCGGCGAAGGCAGGCGCTGGTGCCCCTGGGGCGCGAGTGCGGCAATCCGCGGCGTGTCGGTACTGACGTCGCCGCACTGCGCGCGGTGGCGCAGCGCGTGGTCGATCAGAACCAGCGCGAGCATCGACTCGGCGATCGGCGTGGCGCGGATACCGACACAGGGATCGTGGCGCCCGTGCGTATTGACGATGACCGGGTTGCCGGCGCGGTCGATGGAGCGGCGGTCGAGGCGGATGCTCGAGGTCGGCTTGATCGCGATGCTGGCAATGACGTCCTGGCCGGTGGAGATGCCCCCCAGCACGCCGCCGGCGTGGTTGGACAGGAAGCCCTCGGGCGTCATCTCGTCACCGTGCTCGGTGCCACGCTGGGCGACTGAGGCAAAGCCAGCACCAATCTCGACGCCCTTGACGGCATTGATGCCCATCATCGCATAGGCGATGTCGGCGTCCAGGCGGCCGTAGACCGGCTCGCCCCACCCCACGGGCACGCCGCTGGCGACCACATCGATGCGCGCACCAATTGAATCGCCCGACTTGCGCAGCTCGTCCATGTAGGCCTCGAGTTGCGGCACGATGGCGGCATTGGGAGCGAAGAAGGGATTGCCATCGACCTCGTCCCAGGACACGAAGGGAATCTCGATAGGCCCGAGCGCGGTCATGCAGGCACGGATGACGATACCGTAGCGTTCCTGCAACCACTTGCGCGCGATCGCGCCTGCCGCGACGCGCACCGCAGTCTCACGCGCCGACGAACGTCCGCCGCCGCGGTGATCGCGCAGGCCGTATTTCTGCAGATAGGCATAGTCCGCATGCCCGGGGCGGAAGGTATCGGCGATGTTGCCGTAGTCCTTGCTGCGCTGGTCCTGGTTGCGGATGAGTAACGCGATCGGCGTGCCGGTGGTCACGCCCTCGAACACACCCGACAGGATCTCCACGGTGTCGGGCTCGCGGCGCTGGGTAACGTGGCGCGAAGTACCCGGCTTGCGGCGATCGAGTTCGGCCTGGATATCGGCCTCGCTGAGCGCGAGCCCCGGCGGACACCCGTCAACCACGCAGCCGATGGCCGGGCCATGCGATTCGCCAAAGGACGTGACGGTGAAGAGCGTGCCGAAGGTGTTGCCGGACATGGAAGGATTCGCCTCTCGTAAGCGCCGCACCTGACCGCAGAGGCCACGGCTGCAGCGCGACTGGTTGCATCATGGAAAAGGGGATGGGGCGTGAGTCTAGCACGCAAGCCCATCCCCTCTGCGCCGCCGGGCCGATGACCGCAGCGGTGCCACGCACCGGCGCTCGGGCGATCAGTGGAAGAAGCTCTCCAGACGCTCGAAAACCTCGTGCTCGGCGCCGTGCCGGCGTACCGCCAGCACGTCTTCGAGCTTCTCGACCTGGCGCACCATCTGCTCCAGGCGCTGGTCGTCGAACACCAGCAGCCAGATACGCGAGCGCTTGCCGTCCGATACCGGCATGCACAGGATGCCCTCGACGTTGAACGCCCTGCGCGCAAATAGATTGCAGATGTGGCTCATCACCCCGGGGTGGTTGTTCACATCAATTTCGAGAACGACCTTGGCGCAGCTCGTCTGCGGCAGCGGGTCGGCAACCTGTTCGATCATCATCAGCCTCCGATCATCTCGGTGTTGGCCGCACCGGGCGGCACCATGGGATAGACAAATTGTTCGCGGTCAATCGTCGCATGGATCAGGCACGGACCCGGAGCACGCAGGGCTTCGGCAAGCGCCATACGCGGATCTTCGGCCTTGTCCAGATCCACCGCAGGCACGCCGAAGCCTTCAGCGATCTTCACGAAATCGGGCTCGGTGCGGTACTTCGAGGCGAACAGGCGCTTGCCGTAGAACAGCGTCTGCTGCTGGTACACCAGGCCGAGCGCATTGTTGTTCATGAGCACGATCTTGACGTTCAGGCCTTCCTCGGCCAGCGTCGCGAGCTCCTGGATGTTCATCTTGAAGCTGCCATCGCCCGAGAAGCACACCACGGTGCGCTCCGGCTCGGCAAGCGCCGCACCGATCGCCGTCGGCATGCCGAAGCCCATCGTGCCCAGGCCACCAGAGGTGAGCCACTGGCGCGGACGACGGAAGGGATAGGCCTGCGCAACCCACATCTGGTGCTGGCCGACGTCGGTGGCGATCACCGCCTCGTCATCGAGCGCATCGGCCACGGCCTGGATAAGCCCGTAGTGGCTGCGCGGATCCTCGATGCCGGGGAGTTGCATCGGGAAGCGCGTCTTCAGGTCCGCGACCTTCGACAGCCAGGCCTCCCGGATGATCGGATCGATGCGCGGCAGAAGCGCCGCCAGGGCCACATTCACATCGGCATGGATGGCGACATGGGCATTCTTGATCTTGTGCAGCTCGGAGCGGTCGACATCGATATGAACGATGCTGGCCCTCGGGCAGAACTGCGCCGCCTTGCCAATCGCGCGATCGTCGAAGCGGGCGCCGACGCAGATCAGCACATCGGCTTCCTCGAGCACGAAATTGGTGTAGCGCGCGCCATGCATGCCGAGCATGCCGATCGACAGGTGGTGATCCATCGGCATTGCGCCAAGAGCCATCAAGGTCATCGTGGTCGGCAGCCCGGCGCGCTCGGCCAGCTGGACCGCAAGCGGCGCCGCACCCGAGTGCACCACGCCGCCACCGAGATAGAGCACCGGCCGCTGCGCACCGTTGATCATGCGCGCTGCCTCTTCGATGGCAGCGAGGTCGAGCGCGGGCGTGGGGTCGGGCACCGCTGGCGGAGGCAGCTCCTCGATGCTGATGAGCTGGTTCTGCACGTCCTTGGGCACATCAATCAGCACCGGACCGGGACGGCCGGACATGGCGATGCGGAAGGCATCAGGGACGACCTCCAGCAACTCTTGTGCCGAACGCACAAGGAAGTTGTGCTTGGTGATCGGCACCGTGATGCCATAGATATCCACTTCCTGGAACGCATCCGTGCCGATCATGGCCTGCGGCACCTGGCCGGTGATGACCACCATCGGGATGGAGTCCAGGCAAGCGTCGGCGATGGCGGTGACCAGATTGGTCGCACCCGGGCCACTGGAGGCGATGCACACCTGGGGCACGCCGCTCACGCGTGCCATGCCCTGGGCCATGAAGCCCGCACCCTGCTCGTGGCGGGCAAGCACGTGACGGATCAGCTCACTGGACGACAAGGCGTCGTAGAACGGCAGGATCGCGCCGCCTGGCACGCCAGCGACGGTACGCACGCCCTGACGCTCGAGAAGACGCACGATAAGTTGCGCGCCGGTAAGTTGAATCATGTTGCTCTCCTTCGTTGCGGATTCGACAGCCAGACCGACGAGCCAAAAAAACAAAACCCCCGCCGGCCTTGCGCGCCGACGGGGGTTTGGAATCTTGCTGCTGGAGTGTTCTGTCCCGTTACGACGCGCGTTGTCCTACGCTTACTACGCGTACTACGACGACAGCGAGGAAACGGGCGGACAGGGTCATTACGGATTATCGACTTGAACTCGGAACGTCTCTTTGCAGACTGCGGCCGATTCTAATGACTAATCGCCGCATTGCACAAGAGACTTTTTCGATTGGCAGCCCGCTGCGCCCTGGCGGGAGGACTGATCAAGCCGGCCCAACCAGCCCAACCAGCCCCGACGCGCACGCAACCATCAGGCAGCCCCACGCAGCTCCCGGCGCAAGATCTTGCCCACGTTGCTCTTGGGCAGTTCGTCGCGGAACTCGACATGGTGCGGCACCTTGTAGCCGGTCAACTCCTTGCGACAATGCGCAATCAGCGCCTCGGCGGTGAGCGCGGGGTCCTTGCGCACCACGAACACCTTCACTGCTTCGCCGCTGCGCTCGTCGGGAACACCAACAGCGGCCACCTCGAGCACGCCCGGATGACTGGCAACGACATCCTCGACCTCGTTCGGATACACATTGAAGCCCGAGACCAGGATCATGTCCTTCTTGCGGTCGACCAGGGTGATGAAACCCGCTGCATCGATGACCGCAATGTCACCCGTGCGCAGATAGCCGTCAGACGTGAATACTCTCGCCGTCTCTTCAGGGCGATTCCAGTAACCTCGCATGACCTGAGGCCCACGCACGCAAAGCTCTCCACGCTGCCCGACTGGCTGCTCGACCCCATCGTCATCACGGATACTGATGTCGGTCGACGAGATCGGCAAGCCGATCGCGTGGTTGAACTCCTTGAGATCAAGCGGATTGAGAGTAACCGCCGGAGACGTCTCGGTCAGCCCATACGCCTCGACCAAAGCCACGCCGGTCACCTTCTTCCAGCGCTCGGCAACCGCTTGCTGCACCGCCATTCCTCCGCCCAGGGACACATGAAGCGAAGAGAAATCGAGCTTGGCAAAATCGGGGTTGTTCAGCAAGGCATTGAACAAGGTGTTCACGCCGGTGATCGCCGTGAAGCGATGCTTCGCAAGCTCCTTGACGAAGCCCGGAATGTCACGTGGATTGGTGATCAGGATGTTCGTCGCGCCCACCTTGAAAAAGGTCAGGCAGTTCGCGGTAAGCGAGAAGATGTGATACAGCGGCAGCGCGGTGATGATGATCTCCTGGCCCTCGCGCACCACCGGCCTGATCCACGCATGCGCCTGCTGCATGTTGGCAATGATGTTGCGATGCGTCAGCACCGCCCCCTTGGCCATGCCGGTCGTACCGCCGGTGTACTGCAAGAAGGCAATGTCTTCATGTCCCACATCGACCGGCTTCAAGGCATGGCGGGCACCGCGCTGCAACGCGTCCGAGAAGCGTACGCTGCCGGGCAAGGACCACGCAGGCACCATCTTGCGTATCCGGCGCACGACGAAGTCGACGATCGCCCCTTTCGGGAAGCCGAGCAGCTCGCCAAGACTGGTGACGACCACATGACGGAGGGAGAGCTTGCCGATGACGCTTTGCAGCGTATGGGCAAAGTTCTCGAGGATCACGATCGCCTCGACGCCCGCATCCTTGAGTTGGTGCTCGAGCTCGCGCGCCGTATAAAGAGGGTTGACATTGACGACTGTGTAGCCGGCTCTCAGCGCACCATAGAGCGCTACCGGGTACTGCAGCACATTGGGCATCATCAGGGCGACACGAGCCCCCTTTGCGAGCCCCAACTCCCCCTGAAGAAAAGCGCCGAAGCGCGCACTCAGGGCGTCGAGTTCGGCATAGGTGATCGTCTTCCCCATGCAGTAGAAGGCATCACGCTGCGAAAACTGCGCGACGCTCTTCTCGAACAGATCACCGAGCGAGCGGAACTGGTCGACGTCAATTTCGGCCGGTACGCCCGCGGGATAGCTCTTCAGCCAGATTTTTTCCACGCTACCTCCTCCTGTTGCTGGAAACTGCCGAACCGCATGATTGCCGTTCGGCCCCGCCCTCCCGAGGCGTCGGGTCAACCCGTGAGGGCAGCCCCGCAATTCCAACTTGATCGCGCCCGATTATTTTGGGTTGGGCGTCAATCGGACGAAAACAGATTCGTCACGGAGGCGTGGCGACACGGTCGCCACAAGCCGGAGTCGCTACTCCAGCGTCTGTTCAGCGCTCCTCCTGTTCGGCCTCAGGCCAATTCCTGATGTAGTTCTTGAGCATTCGGTTCTCGAAGCTCTGCTCTTCGAGCACCGCCTTGGCCACATCATGAAAACTGACGACACCCAGCAGCGTATGATCTTCCATGACCGGCAGATAACGCTGGTGATGCTCGACCATGAGGCGCCTGAGCTCGTCCATCTCCATGTTTGGCGAAGCAGCGAGCGGATCTCTCAACATCACGTCCTCGACGCACAGAGCCTGCCAGTCAGCGCCGCCCTTCTGCACGGCCTGGAGGACCTGACGGAAGGTCAGCATGCCCACCATTTCGCCACGCGAGAACACGACGAGCGAGCCCACGTCCTGCTCGTTCATGATCTCTACGGCTTCTGCAATGCTCTTCTTCGGGGAAATGGTGAAAAGCACCTTGCCCTTGATCGCCAGGATCTCGCTCACCAGCATGTCGTTCTCCGAACCTCGTCGGTTTCAGTGTCAAGTCTGCGCCATATTAGTGCATCGATGCGGCAGCGCATAGCCGCCATGCACGCCGATGGGTGCAATCAGCGCACAAGCTCGTCGAGCTTACCCTTGACCTTCGCCCAGTCCTCAGCATCGGGCAAGGGATCCTTGCGCTCGACGATCGGCTTCCACTGCCTGGACAGCTCCGCATTCAGCGCAATGAAGTGCTGCTGATCCGCAGGCACATCGTCCTCTGCATAGATCGCTTCCACCGGGCACTCGGCCACGCAGAGCGTACAGTCGATGCACTCCTCGGGATCAATGACGAGGAAGTTGGGCCCCTCGCGGAAGCAATCGACCGGACACACGTCCACACAGTCGGTATATTTACAGCGAATGCAGCTTTCGGTGACGACGTAGGTCATCGCAGGATCTCCGTTTGTCAGGCGCCCAGACCACCCATCGACGAGGCGCAGGACGTGAATATAGTCCAGCCCATTGTTTTTTTGCCACGCCTCGGCGCTCAGTTTATTGGTCAGCCATCAATCACGCTTGACGGCCGCCGAACCTTCGCATAAGTTTCGCCAAGCTTCCTTTCCGGAAGGCTTCCCCTTCCGCCAACCGCGCCCCGTAGTCCAGCCCACCCCTACCGCACAACGGCTCGGGAGGCAATCGTCGAGCGCGGCGTCCAGCAGCAAGCCCCATACAAGCATCACAACACAACGAAGTCATCGGCTTTCGTCAACACCCGCTAGCCCTTAAGTGAGGAATCATGAGCGAGCATATCCACTATGTGACTGACGGCAACTTCGAGTCCGAAGTGCTGCAGTCCCAGACCCCGGTGCTGGTCGATTACTGGGCCGAATGGTGCGGCCCCTGCAAGATGATCGCGCCCATCCTCGACGACGTCGCCAAGGACTACGCCGGCAAGCTCAAGATCGCCAAGCTCAACATCGACGAGAACCAGGAAACGCCGGCCAAGTACGGCATCCGGGGCATCCCGACGCTGATGCTGTTCAAGGGCGGCAACGTCGAGGCGACCAAAGTGGGCGCCCTTTCCAAATCTCAACTGACCGCCTTCATTGACAGCAACATCTAAGCCGGACCAGGCTCCGGCCCGCTCTCGCGGTTCCTCGCGTGCCCGTCGCCGTGGCTCGCGTAACCGAGACGGTAATCCCCCCCAGAATCAGCAGAACGACAACGATCTGTTCGACGTCGACAACGGTGGCGAGGAAGGCAACTCCACGCCCCGCGATCCCGACGTGCCTGCTCTGCACCTGTCCGAACTCAAGGCCCTGCATGTCAGCGAACTGCTGCAGATGGCAACGGACGCCGGTGTCGAGGGCGCGAACAGACTGCGCAAGCAGGAACTCGTATTCGCGCTGCTGCGCAACCGTGCCCGCAGGGGCGAACCGATCTGTGGCGATGGCGCACTCGAAGTGCTGCCTGACGGCTTCGGCTTCCTGCGCTCCCCGGACACCTCGTATCTCGCTGCGACCGACGACATCTATGTGTCGCCATCGCAGATCCGGCGCTTCAACCTGCGCACCGGCGACACGATCGAGGGTGAGATCCGCACGCCCAAGGACGGCGAGCGCTATTTCGCGCTCACCAAGCTCGACAAGATCAACGGCCGCCCGCCGGAAGAGTGCAAGAGCAAGATCCTGTTCGAGAATCTCACGCCCCTGCACCCGCAGGAGTGCCTGAAGCTCGAGCGTGAGGTCCGTGGCGAGGAGAACATCACCAGCCGGGTGATCGACATGATCGCGCCGATCGGCAAGGGCCAGCGCGGCCTGCTCGTGGCCCCACCCAAGAGCGGCAAGACGGTGATGCTGCAGCACATCGCGCATGCGATCACGGCCAACCACCCGGACGTAAAGCTGATCGTGCTGTTGATCGACGAGCGCCCGGAGGAAGTGACCGAGATGCTGCGCTCGGTGAAGGGCGAGGTCGTAGCCTCCACCTTCGACGAGCCCGCCACCCGTCACGTCCAGGTCGCCGAGATGGTGATCGAGAAGGCCAAGCGCCTGACCGAGCACAAGTACGACGTGGTGATCCTGCTCGACTCGCTCACCCGCCTCGCACGCGCGTACAACACGGTGCAACCGGCCTCGGGCAAGGTACTGACCGGCGGCGTGGACGCCAACGCACTGCAGAAGCCCAAACGCTTCTTCGGCGCCGCGCGCAACATCGAGGAAGGCGGCTCGCTCACCATCATCGCCACCACGCTGGTCGACACCGGCAGCCGCATGGACGACGTGATCTACGAGGAGTTCAAGGGCACCGGCAACATGGAGCTCCACCTCGACCGCCGCATGGCGGAGAAGCGGGTCTATCCAGCGATCAACGTCAACCGTTCCGGCACCCGTCGCGAGGAGCTTCTGCTCAAGGCCGACGTGCTGCAGAAGGTTTGGATCCTGCGCAAGCTCCTGTACGGCATGGATGACATCGACGCGATGGAATTCCTGCTCGACAAGATCAAGGCCACCAAGGGCAACGCCGAGTTCTTCGACGCAATGCGCTCAGGCCGAGGCTGATTCACTTGCCCTCTGCATCAACACAAACGCCACCTCACGGTGGCGTTTGCATTTGGGCGCCGCCGGCTCCTCCAGGGCTTGCGCCCCGGAGCGCCGAGCGCATCACTTCGCGGGGTAGTCGAAGAAGCCCTTTCCACTCTTGCGCCCGAGATAGCCCGCCTCGAGCATCTCGACCAACAACGGCGCCGGGCGATACTTCGGATCCTTGGTGCCCTCGTACAGCACCTGCATCACAGCCAGTTCCACATCGAGACCGATGAGATCACACAGTGCGAGCGGTCCGATCGGATGGTTGCAGCCCAGCTTCATCGCCTCGTCGATCTCTGCCGCAGTCGCCAGCCCCTCGCCGAGCGCGAATACTGCCTCGTTGATCATCGGGCACAACAGGCGATTGACAACGAAACCCGGGCTGTTCTTCACCTTGATCGGGGACTTGCCGATCGACTGTGCAAGCGCCTCGACGGCTTCATAAGTCGCATCGGAGGTCTGCAGCCCCTTGATGAGCTCTACCAGCGCCATCATCGGCACCGGATTGAAGAAGTGCATGCCGATGACCTGGGCCGGCCGCTGCGTGCTGGCAGCAAGGCGGGTGATCGAGATCGACGAAGTGTTGCTGGCGAGAATGGCCTCAGGTTTGGTCAGCGCATCCAGCTCTGCGAAGATCTTGAGCTTGAGATTGACGTTCTCGGTCGCAGCCTCGATGACGAGGTCGCAATCAGCCAACGCGGAAAGCGCCGTCGCCGTGCCGATGTGCGCCATTGCCGCAGCCTTCTGCTCGGCACTCATCTTTTCCTTCTTCACCAGGCGATCGAGACTGGCGCCAATGGTATCGAGGCCACGCTTAACCTGCGCCTCGGCCACGTCCATCATCACCACATCCATCCCTGCAACCGCGAAGGCTTGGGCAATACCATTGCCCATCGTCCCTGCGCCAACGACACCAACCTTGGTGATACTCATCGTACTTGCTCTCCCGACTGGTTATAAGACACGCACGGACAGACGCACAGGCACGCCCTTTTTCCATACCGTAGCGTATGTTATGAACTTTAGCTGATTCTGCTCACCAGCACCAGCCGGGAAAGCAAAGGCGAGATGGGCACAGATAGGGCAATGGAAAAAGCCCCGAGTCAGAAACCTGACTCGGGGCTTTTTGGTGGCGGAGTGGACGGGACTCGAACCCGCGACCCCCGGCGTGACAGGCCGGTATTCTAACCGACTGAACTACCACTCCGCGCTGATCGACTTCGTGTTTCCACGAAGCTGCAGATTGATCTTTATGACGACCAAGCTGCAATGTTGGCGTCCCCACGGGGATTCGAACCCCGGTTATCGCCGTGAAAGGGCGGTGTCCTAGGCCTCTAGACGATGGGGACTGCAAGCCTACTACTGCAAAAACTATTTGGTGGAGGTAAGCGGGATCGAACCGCTGACCTCTTGCATGCCATGCAAGCGCTCTCCCAGCTGAGCTATACCCCCACAACAAGTCGGCGATTATAGCTTCTGATCAAGCTCACCGCAAGTGCATCGAATTGTCACCTTCGCTGCACATCAGAGCAAAGCTCTGTTGAAACTGGCGGAGTGGACGGGACTCGAACCCGCGACCCCCGGCGTGACAGGCCGGTATTCTAACCGACTGAACTACCACTCCGCACTAACCTGCACCGGCCTTGCCGGCTTTGCCCCCAGCTCAATGCTGGGCGCCTTGTCTGGCGTCCCCACGGGGATTCGAACCCCGGTTATCGCCGTGAAAGGGCGGTGTCCTAGGCCTCTAGACGATGGGGACTGCGTACTACCAATTCTTCTTTGTGGTGGAGGTAAGCGGGATCGAACCGCTGACCTCTTGCATGCCATGCAAGCGCTCTCCCAGCTGAGCTATACCCCCGTCACCGAAGAGCGCGCATTATAGGAACTAACCCCCACCTTGTAAACCCCCTTGTCACACAATTTCAATCCTGCCCCCATCTCGCCTTTCTCGCTCAGGCACGCAGCGACAGGACCTTGCCAGGATTCATCAAACCCAGTGGGTCGAGCGCGCGCTTCACGGCCCGCATCATGTCGAGCTCGACCTCAGACTTGTAGCGCAGGATCTCATCGCGCTTGAGTTGGCCAAGCCCATGCTCGGCGGAGATCGACCCGCCAAGGGCTGCAACCTCGTCATGCACGATGCGATTGATCTCAGCCGTGCGCGCTATGAAGGCCGTGTTGGCCTCGACCAGGGGTTGCGATAGATTGTAATGGAGGTTGCCATCGCCGATATGGCCGAAGGCGACGATACGAACACCGGCGTAGCGCGCCTCGAGCACTGCCTTCGTGCGCTCAAGAAACTCCGGTATGCGACTGACCGGCACCGATATGTCGTGCTTGATGCTGACTCCCTCCAGACGCTGTGCCTCGGAGATCTGCTCGCGCAAGACCCACAACTCAGCCGCCTGCGCCTCGGAGGTCGCAAGCACGGCGTCGAGTACCAGGCCACGAGCCATCGCCACCGCCAACGCCTGCTCAAGTTTGGTCGCCAACCCTGAATCGAGCTGTGGGTCGGTCAACTCCAGCAGCACGCCCCAGTCGTGGCCCCGAGCCAATGGGGCGCGTGCCCTGGGAATGTGAGCGAGTACGAGTTCAAGCGCGCTGCGACCGACGATCTCAAACGCGCTCACGCGCTCACCGCAGGCGTCGCGCATCAGCCTCAGCAGGTGCACGGCCGCGCGCGGATCGGGCACACCGACCCAGGCGGTGGCACGAGCCCGCGGCAGCGGAAACAGCTTGAGCACTGCTGCGGTGATGATGCCTAGCGTACCCTCCGCCCCCACGAACAGGTGCTTGAGATCGTAGCCAGTGTTGTCCTTGCGCAGGCCACGCAGTCCGTCCCAGATCCGTCCGTCAGGCAGCACTACCTCGAGCCCCAGCACCAGCTCGCGCATATTGCCGTAGCGCAACACCTGCACGCCGCCAGCGTTGGTCGACAGGTTGCCGCCGATCTGGCAGCTACCCTCAGAGGCCAGTGACAGCGGAAACAGCAGATCTTCGGCGGCAGCAGCGGCCTGCACGCTTGCAAGCGTGCATCCGGCCTCGACGCAGATCGTGCCGTTATCGACATCGAGCGCGCGCACACGGTTCATTCGCCCCATGCCGATCACCACCGCACGCCCGTCGGCGAGCGGCGTGGCACCGCCACACAGGCCGGTGTTGCCGCCCTGAGGCACCATCGGCACGCCCGCGTGCGCGCAGGCGGCCACCACGGCAGCGAGTTCTGCGGTGGTGGCCGGCCGGACGACGGCCTGAGCGGTGCCGTGATAACGCCCCCGCCAGTCGGCAAGGCTCGGCGCCATGTCACCGGCCGCGGTAAGGACGTTCGGCGCCCCCACAATGCCTTGCAAGAGCTCGATCAGGGATGCCATGCCCGCCTCCTCAGTCTGACCTGCCGGTGAGCTCGCGCAACACCGTACGCACGCGGCCGACGGCAGCGACGCCTTCGGCAATTGCCTCATCGGCGCGATGGTAGTCCATCAGGCCGAGCTGGCCGACGCGCGGCGAGATGAGCACGTCGGCAGGATCGCCTGCAAGGCGACTACGAGCGATCCGGACCTGCATGATGTTGATGCTGGAGCTGATCACTGAAGCGAGTGAAGGCGAACTGTCGCTACCGAATGGGATTGCCGCCGACAAGGCATCAATGTCGTCACGCGAGAGTCCCAGGCCGGCCAGCAGGCGCTCGGTCCAGCCAGCCTCGGTTTCCTCGATCGGCACGGGCGCCGCAGCCGTTCGGCGCAGCGCACGCCCGACCATATCCGACCCCAGATCGACCGCAATGACCACATCGGCACCCATCGCCCTGCACAAGGACACCGGCACGGGGTTGACCAGCCCGCCATCTACAAGCAGATGACCCTGGTACATCACCGGCGTCATCAACCCGGGCAACGCAATCGATGCTCTCACGGCTGCGGACACGCTGCCGTCGTGCAGCCAGACTTCACGGCCACTACCCAACTCGGTCGCCACGCAGGCAAAGCGAGCATCGAGCTCGGAGAAGTCGCGATCGATGAAATTGCGCTCGAAGAAACTGATCAGCTTCTGGCCCTTGATCAGGCCACCACGCAGCGACACGTCGAGCAGGGACACGACGTCCTGCCACTTCAGTGTCTCGGCCCAGCGCGTGAGCTTGTCGAGGTCGCCCGAAGCCGCAGCTGCACCAACGAGCGCACCGATCGAGCAGCCGCTGATCACACGCGGCGCAATACCCTCCTCTGCCAGCGCCCGCAGCACTCCCAGATGCGCCCACCCGCGCGCGGCACCACTGCCCAGCGCCAGGCCAATGACCGGCTCGTGGCCACCATCACGCTGCGGCGGCAGGGCGAACGCCCCCGGAGGAGTCAAGGCCCTGCTCCTGAGACGAACGCGTTTGCCGCGCCGTCAGTCGAGCCTTTCGGCGTAGAGGTCATGGACATCGCAATCCGTGATGCGGACTCGCACGAAGTCGCCCGGCTCCAGCCCTTCGGCATCGGGGATGATCACCAGGCCGTCGATCTCGGGTGCGTCACCTGGCGAGCGCGCCAGCGCGCCATCCTCTTCGATCTCATCCACAAGGACGGTCATCTCGCGGTCGATCTTTGCCTCAAGGCGCTGCGTGGAGATATCTTCCTGGAAGTCCATCAGCCGCGCCCGTCGCTCCTCGCGTACCTCGTGCGGGACAGCATCCGGCAGCTCGTTTGCCGCGGCCCCCTCGACCGGCGAATAGGCAAATGCCCCCACGCGGTCAAGCTGCGCCTCCTCAAGGAAGTTGAGCAGCATCTCGAAATCTTCCTCGGTCTCGCCGGGGAAACCGGTGATGAAGGTCGAACGAATAGTGAGTTCGGGACAGATGCTGCGCCACTTGCGCACGCGCTCGAGCACGTTCTCGGCATTGGCGGGCCGTTTCATCGCCTTCAGGATGCGCGGGCTGGCGTGCTGGAAGGGTACGTCGAGGTAGGGCAGGATCTTGCCCTCGGCCATCAGCGGGATCAGCTCGTCGACGCTCGGGTACGGATACACGTAGTGCATGCGGATCCAGATGCCGAGCTCGCCCAGCGCACGCGCCAGGTCCACAAGGCGGGTCTTGAGTGGCCGCCCACCCCAGAAGCCGGTCCGATACTTGACGTCGACGCCGTAGGCGGAGGTGTCCTGGGAGATGACGAGGATTTCCTTCACGCCAGCATCGGCAAGCGCCTCGGCCTCGCGCATGACCTCGTGGATAGGTCTGCTGACCAGGTCGCCACGCATGGACGGAATGATGCAGAAGGTGCAGCGGTGATTACAGCCCTCGGAGATCTTGAGGTAGGCGTAATGCTGCGGCGTCAGGCGAATGCCCTGCGGCGGCACCAGATCTGTGAAGGGGTCATGAGGCTTGGGCAGGTGCTTATGCACCGCATGCATGACCTCTTCGGTAGCATGCGGCCCGGTGACCGCGAGTACCTGGGGATGCGCCGCCAGCACGACATCGTCTTTGGCGCCAAGGCAGCCGGTGACGATGACCTTGCCGTTCTCGGCCAGCGCCTCACCGATGGCATCGAGCGACTCCTCGACCGCGGCATCGATGAAGCCACAGGTGTTGACCACCACCAGGTCGGCGTCGTCATAGGTGCCGGAGATGCTGTAGCCCTCGGCGCGCAATCGGGTGAGGATGTGCTCGGAGTCGACGGTCGCCTTCGGACAGCCGAGGGAAACGAAGCCGACGCGCGGCAGGTTCGGGGTCTTGAAAGTGGTCATGCGTGGGGAAACCTGTCCGGGGGTCGGCACGAGGGGGTGGCAGAAAGGTTCAGCCGCCCCGCTCGCGTCAGGGCATCACTTGTGGGCGTCGCCCTTGCCGGTCGCGGCGGGCGCATCGGCGCGCTCGTCGCCGGGTTTGACGTAATTGGGGAACTGGAAGCCGGTGAACATGTTGCGCGTCTGGCTCTCGAGCTGGCTCTGCATCTGCTCGAACATCTTCTTCGACTGGTCGACGTAGGCGCCCATCATGCTCTGCAGCGCGGGCCCCTGGAAATTGAGGAACTGCGCCCACAGGTCCTGACCGACCGGGCTGTTCTCGCCATAGATCGCGCGCGCCTGGTCCTGAAGCTTTCCCTGCATCTCGGTGAACGCCTTGATGTTGCTCTCGAGATACTTGCCCATCATGCCTTGCATGGCGTTGCCGTAGAAACGGATCATGTGCGCCAGCAGGTCGCTGGTGAACATGGGCGCACCGCCCGCCTCTTCCTCGAGAATGATCTGGAGCAGGATGCTGCGCGTGAGCTCCTCGCCGGTCTTCGCATCGACGACCTGGAACTCCTCGTTGTTGAGCACGAGCTCCTTGACGTCCGAAAGCGTGATGTACGAACTCGTACGCGTGTCGTACAGGCGACGATTGGGGTACTTCTTGATCAGGCGCTGCTGTTCCTGCATTTCTCCATCTCCTCGACGGCGGTCCGTCCCGCTCTGGGTTGCGGGATCGATTATATCGCGGTGCGAAAACGAAACCCCGCCATTCGACGGGGTTTCGTGATTTCACGCATGCTGCAATGCAGCCATCAGCACATGTGCAAGCCGCCGTTGATGTTGATGGTGGCGCCGGTGATGTAGGCTGCCTTGTCCGACGCGAGGTAGGCGCACAGATCGCCAATCTCGTCCGGACGACCGAGGCGCTTCATCGGCACGGTGTCGATGATGCCTTGGCGGATGTCGTCGCGAATGGCCATGACCATGTCGGTGCCGATGTAGCCCGGTGCGACGGCATTCACGGTGACGCCCTTGGTCGCCAGCTCGGCGGCAAGCGCCTTGGTGAAACCGAGCACACCCGCCTTGGCTGCCGAATAGTTGGTCTGGCCAGCCTGGCCCTTGACCCCGTTCACCGAGGAGATGTTGACGATGCGCCCCCAGCCACGCTCAGCCATCTTGGCCGACACATGGTGCGTGACGTTGAACAGGCTGTTGAGGTTGGTGCTGATCACCGCGTCCCACTGGCCCTTCTCCATCTTCGGGAAGAACTTGTCGCGGGTGATACCGGCGTTGTTGACCAGCACGTCGATCGGGCCGACCTCGGCCTCGATGCGGGCAACCATGGCGGCGCAGGACTCGTAGTCCGAGACATCGCCCTCAGCCGCGACGAAGTCGAAACCCAGGTCGCGTTGGGCAGCCAGCCAGCCTTCCTTCTGGTCGAAGCCAGGCAGGCAGTTGGCGACAACCTTCATGCCATCCTTGGCCAGCGATTGACAGATCGCGGTGCCAAGACCACCCATGGCGCCAGTGACGAGAGCGATTTTCTGGGACATCTTGAGATCCTTCAGGAGCAATTTTAGATGCCGACACTCCAGGCTAGACCGGATCCTGGATCACATTCGGCGCTTCTTGCGGCAGCGCATCAACTGCCTTGCGTTCGCATTATAAACACTGTTGACAAATCTTGTTGCAACGCAATAGAACGTGGCATCGAGGCGAAAAAAAAGCGCCCCCTCAGGAGCGCTCCACTGCCGGCTCGGCAAGCCTGCAGGCAGGAATCAGAACATGTGCTGACCGCCGTTGATCGAGATGTTCGCGCCGGTGACGAACGCCGCCTCTTCCGACGACAGGTAGGCCACCAGACCGGCGATCTCTTCCGGCTTGCCAAGGCGCGACACGGGAATCTGTGGCAGGATCTTCGAGTCGAGGATCTCCTGCGGGATGGCCATCACCATCTTGGTGCCGATGTAGCCCGGCGAGATGGTATTCACGGTCACGCCGTTACGTGCGACCTCGAGCGCAAGCGCCTTCGTGAAGCCGTGCATGCCGGCCTTGGCAGCTGAATAGTTGGTTTGACCGAACGCCCCCTTCTGACCGTTGACCGAGGAGACGTTGATGACGCGCCCCCACTTGCGCTCGACCATGCCGTCCATGACCTGCTTGGTCATGTTGAAAACCGAGTCGAGGTTGGTGCTGATCACCGCATCCCAGTCCGCCTTGGTCATCTTCTTGAACGTCATGTCGCGGGTGATACCGGCATTGTTCACCAGCACATCGACCGGCCCCACTTCCCGAGTCACCTGCTCCACGCAAGCCTTGGCCGAATCGAAATCGGCAACGTCGCAGGGATAGGCCTTGAAGCCGTAGCCCATGTTGTTCATGGTCTGCAGCCACTCTGCCGCCTTGCTGTTACCCGGCGAATGCGTCGTCACAACCTTGTAGCCCAGCGCCGCGAGCTTGATGCAGATCGCCTCGCCCAGACCACCCATACCACCGGTTACCAGTGCAACTCTAGACATTGTTCTCTCCTCTCCCTAGACGGGGTTCTTGTGTGCCGGACGGGCTTCAATCGTGACGACAGCGCCCGCCCCAACGCTGTCGCCGCAAATCTGGTCGAGACAGACGGATCAGGCACGCTCCTTCACGTAGCGTCCCGGAGCCGGCTCGATCGGCTCATAGCGCGTGCTGCCGAGACGCCCTCGCGCCGCAACCTGCTTGCCGCCATGCGGACGCAACCATTCGATCCAGTTCAGCCACCAACTGCCCTTGTGCTCTGTCGCACCTTCGAACCACTCATCAGGGTCGGTCGGCCGCCCTTCAGCGGTCCAGTAGCTGCGCTTGTTCTTGGATGCCGGGTTGATCGCACCAGCGATATGCCCGCTCGCGCCGAGCACGAACGTGGTGTCGCCGCCCAGCAGGTTGCGCGCCAGGTAGGCGCTCTTCCATGGCACGATGTGATCTTCGCGTGCCGCAAGCAGGTAGGCGGGCATATCCACCTTGGCAAGATCGACCTTCTGCCCCAGCATCCGGAGCTTGCCCGGCACTCGCAGGTTGTTCTCGAGGTACATGTTGCGCAAGTACCAGGTCAGGAAAGGCCCGGGCAAGTTGGTCGAATCAGAATTCCAGTACAGCAGGTCGAAGGCCGCAGGCTTGTTGCCCTTGAGGTAGTTGCCGACGACGTACTGCCAGACCAGATCGTTGGCACGCAGGAAGGAGAACACGTTCGCCAACTCCTGCCCCTTGAGCACGCCGCCCTTGCCGATCGCTGCCTCGCGCGCGGCCACGCCGGCCTCATCGACCAGGCAGCCCAGCTCACCCGCATCCGAAAAATCGAGCAGCGTCGTCATCAGAGTGAGGCTCGCCACCGGGTCCTCACCACGCGCCCGCGCCACCGCGAGCGCCGAGGTCAGGATGGTGCCGCCGACGCAAAAACCGAGCACGTTGGGTTTCTTTACGCGGGTCACCGCGCGCACGACATCCAGCGCAGCCAGCGGCCCCTTCTCCAGGTAATCGTCCCAAGTGAAATGCCCGCCCGACTCCGGACGGGGGTTCCGCCAAGACACCAGGAATACGGTGAAACCCTGCTCTACCGCGAATCGAACCAGGGAGTTCTCCGGCTGCAGATCCATGATGTAGAACTTGTTGATGCAGGGCGGCACGATCAACAGCGGCGCCTGCGCCACCTTCTCGGTCAGCGGGGCGTACTGGATGAGCTGCATGAGCTCGTTCTCGAAGATCACCGAGCCCGGCGTCAGTGCCAGGTTACGGCCGATCTCGAAGGCCGAGTCATCGGTCATCGAGATGCGCCCCTTCTCGAGGTCGCCGAGCAGGTTCTGCACGCCACGCGTGATGCTCTCGCCCTTCGTCTCAAGCGCGGTCTTGATGAACTCGGGATTGGTCGCCGCAAAGTTGCTCGGCGACAAGGCATCGATGTACTGCCGGGTCAGGAACTGAATGCGCGACTTCGCGCGGCCGTCGGCGATCGGCATGGCCTCGGCAACCTGGGTGAGCAACTCGGCGTTGAGCAGGTAGGCTTGGCGCAGGTAGTCGAACACCGGACTCTCACTCCACTCCGGCGCGGTAAACCGTCTGTCGCCCGGCGGCGGCTGAACAACGGCCGGCGCAGGCTCGCCGTCCTTACGCGCAAGCATCGACGACCACAGCTGGGCGTGCTTCTCCGCGTAGGCCTTCTGGATGGCGCCAAGGGTCTCCGTCTCGGGCAGCGGCAGCTTGGGAGCCGCTACGCCCGAGGAATCCTGCATTGCCGCATGCTGTCGCGCCAGCGCGTCGAAGAAGGTCTTCGCCATGGACTGTCCCGCCTCGAACATGGCCTGCACGCCAGGCGGCGTCCCCTTACCCGCTGAATCCGACATTCACATCTCCCCAAGCTGGTGGCGACGGCCGGCGGCCATCGCGTGCTGATTTGTGCTGCATGGCAATCCCGATCCGGCGTCGCAGCGGCGCTACAATTGGCGCATGTACCTGATTCCGATTGCCTGGCTCTATGTCGCCATCCTCGTCGCCGTGTCCGAGGACACCGTCGTCGCTGGCGTGTTGACCTTCGTCTTTTGGGGCATCGCCCCACTCGCCCTCTTCATGTGGATCTTCGGTACCCCGGCCCGCCGGCGGCGCCAGCGCGAACGCGAAGCCCTTGACCGCAACGATAGAGCCGAAACGGGCCCTGATCAATAGCCCAAGCCGTTTGGAGGTCGATGCGAAGCGGGTGCCGGCCATGCCGGAGCCCGGAATCAGTGCGCATCGAGCCAGACCAGAGACGCAAAACGGCCTGTCCTTGCATCACGGCGATAGGAATAGAACTGCCGTGGCGACGAATAGGTGCACGCCCCGCCGCCATCGACACGCTCAACGCCAAGCCTGCGCAGGCGCAGGCGGGCAAGCATGAAGAGGTCAGCCATCCACTTGCCAGGCGCAGCGCCCGCCACGAAAGCCTGCGCGGCCTCCTCATCACTGTCGGCGAGCGCGCACCGGACATCGTCACCGACCTCGAAGGCACCAGGGCCGATCGCCGGCCCCAACCACGCACGCAGGCTGGATGGCGCAACCGCCATATGCGCGACCGTCGCCTCGACGATACCCGCCGCCAACCCGCGCCATCCGGCATGCACCGCTGCCACGACCGTGGCGTCGTCATCGCACAGCAGCACCGGCAGGCAGTCCGCCGTCATCACGGCGCACACCCGGCCCGGCGTCCTTGAAACTGCGGCATCCGCACGAACATGGCCCGTCACCGACTCGGCGTCGACCACCGTGCATCCATGTACCTGATCGAGCCAGGCCGGCTCCGAGGGCAGATGGGCGCGCAACCGTGCGCGATTCGACGCCACCGCCGCCGGGTCGTCACCTACATGAGCACCCAGATTGAAGCTGGCAAAGTCGCCCGCACTAACCCCGCCCTCGCATGTCGTCAGCAATGCACCGACACCCTTGGGCAGAGCCCAGTCCGGGCACAACAAGCCAGGAACCAGCGGCCGACCAACCGTCGGCGAGTGCCCCCCGCTCACGCCAGTTCCTCACGCAAAGCCTGCAGCAGCATGGCGAAGTCGGCGGGCATGGGACACTCCCACGCCATGTCATCACCACTCTGCGGATGGCGCAAACCCAACCTGAAGGCGTGCAGCGCCTGGCGCGCAAAGCTGTCGAGCAAGGCTGAGCCCGTGCGACGCTGACCATAAACGGCGTCGCCCACCAAGGCGTGGCCAACATGCGCCATATGGACCCGGATCTGGTGCGTGCGCCCTGTCTCCAACCTGCACTCGACCAAGGTACAGCGCGCAAAACGCTCTCGCACAAGGTAATGGGTGACGGCCGGGCGGCCGTTGCCGACCACCGCCATCCGCGTGCGCAGACTGGGGTGGCGCCCGATCGGCGCATCGACGCTTGCGCCCGCCGTGAGCTCGCCCTTGACCAGCGCCCAGTAGTGGCGCTTGACGGTTCGCGCCTGAAGCTGGCGCACCAACTCCGTCTGCGCAGCGAGCGTCCTGGCCACGACAAGCAAGCCGCTCGTATCCTTGTCGAGCCGGTGCACGATACCCGCCCGCGGCACTGCCGCCAGCGCCGGGTCGTGGTGCAGCAGTGCATTGAGCAGCGTACCGCTCCAGTTGCCGCTGCCAGGATGCACGACCAACCCGACCGGCTTGTTGATCACGAGCAGGTGCGCATCCTCGAAGACGATGTCGAGCGGGATGTCCTCGGGCTGCTCGGCGCCAAGTTCGGGCGCGGGCGGCGGCGCGATCTCGACGCATTCACCGCCCCACACTTTGCGCTTCGGGTCAGGCGCGTTGCCATCGAGCAGGACGTAGCCATCGCGCATCCATGACTGCAAGCGACTGCGCGAATGCTCAGGGCGCAAGCGGGCGAGCGCCTGGTCCAGGCGCAGGCCTGCAAGTTCATCAGGAATCGTCAGCGCTTCGAGCGAGTCGGGCTCGTCGGCTGGGATATAATCGGCGCGTTCATTCACGCGAGTGTCTTCGATGGCCAGGTTCACCCTCGGAAGTTTAACGGCAAAAGCTGTTCTTATTGGCGCCCTGCTGGCCGGTGGCTGCGGGCTACTGCCCGATCAGGTCGACGAAACAACCGGCTGGAACGCCCAGCGGCTGTATTCCGAGGCAAAGACTTCGATGTCCGAAGGCGCCTACGACCGGGCTGTCACCCTGTTCGAGAAGCTCGAGGCACGCTATCCCTACGGCAGATTTGCCCAGCAGGCCCAGATCGAGGTCGCCTATGCGTACTTCAAGCAGGGGGAACAGGCGCTGGCACTGGCAGCAGCAGACCGCTTCATCCGGCTGCACCCCAACCATCCCAACGTCGATTACGCCTACTACCTCAAAGGCCTGATCAACTTCAACGAAAACCTTGGCCTGCTCGCCAACCTGTCGCGCCAGGATCTCTCCGAGCGCGACCCCAAGGGCGCTCGCGAAGCGTTCGACAGCTTCCGCGAACTCGTCGAGCGCTTCCCGGACAGCCGCTACGCGGACGACTCGCGCGCGCGCATGCAGTACCTGGTCAACTCGCTCGCCTCGCACGAAGTTCACGTCGCGCGCTATTACTACAACCGTGGCGCCTACGTTGCCAGCATCAACCGCGCTCAGACGGCAGTTACGAACTTTCCCCAGGCGCCGGCCATCGAGGAAGCCCTGTTCCTGCTCGTCAAGAGCTACGACGCGCTGGGCATGACCCAACTGCGCGACGACGCCGAGCGCGTCATGCGCACGAACTTCCCTGACAGCGTCTATTTCCGTGGCGGACCGGCAAACACCAAACCGTGGTGGCAGCTGTGGTGAGATAGCCCCGGGCAGGGGCTATGCCCTGCAGGACATGAAGAAAGGCGCCCACCGGCGCCTTTCTTCATTGGCCCACCGACCGAGCCGCAGCCGGTGGCGCAGCGGGCCTCGACCCGCTGCCGATCCAGATCAGGCGCCGAAACGGGCCTTGAACTGCTGGCGATAACGATGCAGCAGCGGCTCAGTGTAGCCACTGGGCTGGGCGCAGCCTTCGAAGATCAGCGCACGTGCAGCCGCGTAGGCCACGGAAGCACCAAAATCCGGCGCCATCGGGCGATACAGCGGATCACCGGCATTCTGGCCATCGACTACCGCAGCCATGCGCTGCAGCGTGGCCTCCACCTGCTCGGCGCCGACCACGCCGTGGCGCAACCAGTTGGCGATGTGCTGGCTGGAGATGCGCAGCGTGGCACGGTCCTCCATCAGCCCGACGTTGTTGATGTCGGGCACTTTCGAACAACCGACGCCTTGCTCCACCCAACGCACCACATAGCCCAGGATACCCTGGCAGTTGTTGTCGAGCTCCTGCTGCAGCTCGGCCTCGCTCCAGTTCGCCTGCTCCACCACCGGGATGGTGAGCAGATCGTCGAGCAGGGCCTCGGCCTGCGCGTTGAGATCGAGCTTCTCGATCTCCTGCTGCACCGCGGCCACGCTGACCTGGTGATAGTGCAAGGCGTGCAGTGTGGCGGCAGTCGGCGACGGCACCCAAGCGGTGTTGGCGCCCGCCTTGGGGTGGGCGATCTTCTGCTCCAGCATCGCCGCCATCAGGTCCGGCATGGCCCACATGCCCTTGCCAATCTGGGCGCGGCCACGCAGGCCGGCGGCAAGACCGATCAGCACGTTGCGGCGCTCGTAGGCCGCGATCCACTTGCTGTTCTTGATGTCGCCCTTGCGCATCATCGGACCGGCTTCCATGGCGGTGTGCATCTCGTCGCCGGTGCGGTCAAGGAAGCCGGTGTTGATGAAAGCAACACGCGCGGGCGCAGCGGCAATGCAGGCGCGCAGGTTCACGCTCGTGCGACGCTCCTCATCCATGATGCCGAGCTTGACCGTATGGGCCGGCAGGCCGAGCAGCTGCTCGACACGGGTAAAGAGTTCGTCGGCAAAAGCGACTTCGGCAGGTCCGTGCATCTTGGGCTTGACGATGTAGATGCTGCCCTTACGCGAATTGCCGCGGCGGCCGAGGTCGCGCTTGGCGATCAGCGTGGTCACCACCGCATCCATGATGCCCTCGGGAATCTCCTTGCCCTCACCCCACAGGATGGCAGGATTGGTCATCAGGTGCCCCACGTTGCGCACGAACAGCAGCGCACGGCCATGCAGTTTCACCACCTTGCCATCGGCGCCGGCGTACTCGCGGTCGGCATTCAGGCGGCGGGTCATCTGCTTGCCGCCCTTCTCGAAGCTGTCCTCGAGCGTGCCGCTCATCAGACCAAGCCAGTTGCGGTAGGCAACGATCTTGTCGTCGGCATCGACTGCAGCGACCGAGTCCTCGCAGTCCATGATCGTCGACAGTGCGGCCTCCATCAGCAGATCATTGACGCCAGCCGCATCGGTCTTGCCGATGGCGCCGTCGCGATCGATCTGGATCTCGATGTGCAGGCCGTTGTTGCGAATCAGGAGCGCGCTCGGCGCTGCGGCCTCGCCCTGGAAGCCGATGAACTTCTCGGGCTGTTGCAGGCCGACGGTACTGCCATTGCGCAGCGCAGCCACCAGCTCACCAGCGGACACGGTGTAAGCGGTGACATCGGCGTGCGAGGCGCCGGCAAGCGCTGCGGCCTGGTCCAGCACCTGGCGACCGAAGGCGATCACCTTCTGGCCACGCACAGGGTTGTAGCCCTTGGTGAGTTCGGCGCCGTCCTTCTGGGGAATCGCATCGGTGCCGTAGAGCGCGTCGTAGAGCGATCCCCAGCGCGCATTGGCAGCATTGAGCGCATAGCGCGCATTCATTACCGGCACAACGAGCTGGGGCCCCGCCTGAACGGCGAGCTCGTCATCGACATTGGTGGTGCTGACCTTGGCATCAGCCGGGACCGGGAGCAGGTAGCCGATGGAGGCCAGGAAGGCCTTGTAGGCAGCCATGTCCTTGATGGGGCCTGGATTGGCACGATGCCAGGCATCAACCTCGGCCTGGATGCGATCGCGCTCAGCGAGCAGGGCTGCGTTTCGGGGGGCCAGATCATGCACGAGCGCATCGAACCCGCTCCAGAACGCGGCAGGGTCCACACCGCTGCCCGGCAGGGCCTCTTCCTCAATGAATCGCTTCAGGCTGGTGGCCACCTGAAGACGCTCGCAGGTCACTCGTTCGGTCATGTTCGGGCTCTCTGTACTTGATGTTGACACCACGCCCCTCCTTCGAGGGTGCTTAACCAACGAAGGATGCGATCGAATCGCGCGCGGGTCAATACTCTGAAGCCAAAAGTCTTCTATAAGACACAACATATATCGAGATTCTCCGCACAAGCGCTCAGCCCTCCCCAAGCCGACTGCTCGAGAGGTCTCTGCACGACGACCTCGTCGCCGCGGATCACCGGACGTATCATGCGTTTACCTGTCATGGAATGAACGCCCCCAGAGAACACACACAGTGCGCGCCAACCGATGAACCTTCGTGCCCGGTTCCTTGAACTGCAGACCTTGCTAGCTGAACACGAAGAGATCTGGCGCCCAGCTCCGTTTCATTCAGTCAGTCCCCGGTGGAGGGACCACAGACCCGCGCTTGCGACCGCTCTGGAGGCGCTGGACGACGAGGCGGTCAAACGCTTCGGGCTCGACCCCGAAGCCTGCGCAGACTGGCTCGCGGCTTACCTGCCCGCGCTAGGCATGGTGAACAAGCTCTCCGAAGTCCCTGCGCTGCCCGCTCGCTCACTACCTGCTTCCCGTGCGCGCGAGGATGACGGCATGCCAGGACGCAAGCGCGCGCAAGTCGAAGCATTTGTCCGTCACATCCCGGCCACCGTGACCCCTGCGCTTGAGTGGTGCGCAGGCAAGGGCCACCTCGGCCGCAAGGTTGCACTCACCGACCAGGTACCGGTGGTCTCGCTCGAGCTCAACCCCGCGCTGTGCGCCGACGCCAAGAGCCTTGCCACCCGCAAGGGTGTCGACCAGGAGATCTTGTGCGCCGACGCGCTCACCGCGAGCGGGCACGAACACGTGCGCGGTCGCACGGTCTTCGCGCTCCACGCATGCGGCGAACTCCACCGCAGCCTGGTACGCAACGCACATACTGACGGTGCCGAGGCTTACCGGATTTCTCCGTGTTGCTATCACCTGGGAAGCGAAGACCCCTACCAACCCCTGAGCAGCGACGCCTCGCTGATGCTCGACGCCTCAGCACTACGGCTCGCTGTAACCGAGTTGGTTACCGCACCAGAGCGCGATCGCACTCGTCTCGCACGCGACCAAGCCTGGAAGCTTGGTTTCATCGCGCTACGCACTGAAGTCGAGGGTGAAACGCGACGCCCTTTCCGTCCCGTACCTGCGGCCTGGTTTGACGGCAGCTTCGATGACTTCTGCCGCAGACTGGCGATCCGCGAGCATGTAAGGCTGCCCGCGAATCCGGCATGGGCGGACTGGGAGCATGTCGGCTGGAAGCGACGTGACGAAGTACTTCGCCTAGAACTCGTGCGCCACGCCTTCCGGCGCGGTCTGGAATTGTGGCTGGTACTCGATCTCGCGCTGGGCCTGGGCGAGCGTGGTTTCGACGTTGTCCTGGGAAGGTTCTGCGAACGCAGCCTGACACCACGCAACCTGCTCGTTATCGGACAGCGGCGACCAGATTCACGCACTGCGACATAGCGAAGCGCCCGTTTTACGCTACCGCCCAGCCTACTCCACCACGATCTGCCCCGAGCGCCCTGGACCGCAAGGGAGTTCGATCGTGACTGATGTGCCCTTGCCCTCCTCGCTCTCGATCCTGACTCGCCCACCCAAGATACCGGTCACCAACTGGTGGGTTATGTGCAAGCCCAACCCAGATCCCCCCTGCCCCATCCGAGTGGTGAAAAATGGATCGAACACGCGCTTGAGATTAACGGCAGAAATACCGCAGCCGTCGTCGCTGACGACCAGCCTCAGCCAATCCTCCCCAGCGGGAGCTGCCGTGAGGGTGATCGCACCCCGATCACGTCCCTCGAAAGCATGGACAAGGGCATTGTTGATGAGGTTGATCAGCACCTGCCCGAGCGGCCCGGGATAACTGTCCAGCTTCAGCCCAGCGGGCACCTCGTCCACCAGCCGGAAGGGGGTACGGCGGATACTCGGCTTCATCGCCAGCCCCACCTCCTGCACGACCTCGCGCAGATCGAATGGGCGACGCTGATCGCTGGTCTGGTCCACGGCGAGCTGCTTGAAACTGCCGATCAGCTCGGCCGCCCGACTGAGGTTGCGTTCGATGATGCGCCCCGCCTCGTCCACACAGGCAAGGAAGTCGTTGAAGACCGATCGTGTGAAACCCGTCGCCACACGTGCGTTGAACTGGCGGTAGACATCGTTCAGCGTACTCGACGCAGTGACCGCGTTGCCGATTGGCGTGTTGAGCTCGTGGGCCACGCCTGCGACCAGGGCGCCAAGCGAAGCCAGTTTCTCGCTCTGCAGCAGCTCGTCCTGGGTACGACGCAGATGCTCGAGCGCAGCCTCGAGTTCGCGCGTCCGATCGGCGACTCGCCCCTCTAGCGTAGCGTTCAACTCGAGCACTTCACGTTCGCGCTGCTTGCGGACACTGATGTCGCGCGCGACACCGATTACCAGTCGCTCGCCGTTTTCGTCGAACCCACTCAGCGCCACCTCTGCATCGAAGGTGCCACCGCCGCCGCGCGAGTGAACCCATTCGAAGCGTTGCGGCTGCCCCGCACGCGCCGCAGCCAGGTAGCGCGCAGCCAACTCGGCGGAGGCACCCCCACGCTGCATGGGCGGCGACAACGTCAGGGGCGAGTGCCCGATGATGTCCTCGCGTGCCCGCTCGTACATCACCAGCGCGGCGTCGTTGCAGTCGATGACGATGCCGTCGCGAACGAGGAACATGGCGTCATTGGAATGCCGCACCATGTGCGCCAGCCGGCGCATGTGCTGGGCGGCCTGATCCCGCTCGATGGCGGCGCCGATCCAGCGCGCGAGCAACTCCACGAAGTACTTCTCACCGGCGCTGAAAGGCGTCTGTCTCGCCTCAGCCGCAGCGAAACCGAGGCAACCATATAGCCGTCCGCCCACCTCAAGGCGGATACCGATGTAGGTCTCGAAGCCAAGCATGCGGTAGCTCGGGTGATCGCGCGCGGCCGAGGCCCCAACGGACTCGAAGGCCTGGATGCAGCCCGCACGCACCGGCAGGTCGCAGTAGCTCGACGCGAGCTCGAACTCGCTGCCCTGGACCAAACCGGACTCACTCGAGGCATGGATCGCCGTCACTCGACAGCGCTCGTCATGGATCTCGCAGATCACCGCGATCTCGATACCCAAGAACTCGGCCCCCAGACTCAGCGCAGTGGACAGTTGCTCCGCGAGCGTGAGCGCACTGCGCGACGCGATGTCGTTGAGCACCGCAAACGCCCTCACCTGGCGTTCGACCTCGAGCGCAGCCTGCTTCTGATGAGTGATATCGAGCACGAAACCGTCGAGATAGCGCGGCCCGCCATCGCGTGGCGGAACAACCGCACCGTACTCCGCCATCCAGTGCACCTGCCCATCGGCGCCCAGCATGCGGTACTCCATCTCCCAGCGCCCAGCCTCCTCGACGGCATGCTTGACCAGCTCGGATACCCAGGCGATATCCTCCGGATGCACGCAGCCGCCCAGGGTCCGCCCCCCGGCAACGAGGAAATCCGCCGTCGGATAGCCGACGATATGCTGATCCCTGCCGCTCATGAAATGTGCTGTCCAGTTCTCGTCGTCAAGGCAACGAAAGACCGTGCCCGGGAAGTGCTCGATCAGTGTACGTAGCTTGGTTTCACTGTCCTGCAGTGCGCGCTCCGCCGCGCGCCGCTCGGCAATCTCACGACGCAGTGCCTCGACGACCTTGCGGCGCTGCCGCAAGATGAAGCTCAGCAGCCCGACCACTGCAAGAAGCAAGGCAGCAAATACGGACAGTGCGATCGTCAGGTGCTGCGCACGCTGCGCGAGTCGGGACGCGCCCCTATCCTCGCTCGCGACCGTACCGACCGGAGCCGCGCCCTGCCCCTCTCCCCGCGCCGACAACCCAGTCGGGGAGAAGTCGACACCTGCCGGCACCTGCTGAACAGCGGCCTGCGGCACGGCAGCATGCACGCCAAGCGGAACGGCAGCGATCAACAGCAACACCGATAACCCCGCCGCGAACCATGCGCGTGGCAATGATGGCATTTGCATCGACTGTGACCCCACTGGAGCATGCCGCGAAACAGGGGGCGCAAGACCTGGCCAAGGGGCGTGCGACTGATCGCCGGTTGCCATCGGGCTGCGCAAGGACGGGCCTGTCAGCGAGGCCACCCAAGCATTGTCGCCAAGTTCGACAGACGTTTCCAGTGCGCGTCTACAAGTGCGAATTGGGGCTGCATGCGGACCTTCGGCAATGAGCGCTCCCGTCTCCCGACGCCTGTGGGCCGTCACATCGTCCGGCCGACTGGCTTGCGCAGCATCAATACACAGGTCCTCATGGACTCCAGCGGAGACGTCGGAACGTGTGATACGCCGCCACGACACCTCCACATCCGACTCAGCAGGCAAAATGCGCCAGAAATGGCAGCAATCACCGCCATCTTAGGCAGCAGAAGTCACTCCAAAGCCGGCGTCTTGTCCCGAGGCTCCAGCTTTGGCGCAGACATTTCAAGCGCAATCCTGCTTCCGCAGAGTTGGCACGCCGATTGCGCATGCCTTGACAGAGCGAGGCCTAGCCAGCACGGGAAGCCATTATGTTTAGCTATCAAAATTAACCACAGAATAATGTTGCCATAAATATTAGAGCGCTCTAATGTTATAGCCATCGAAAGACACTCCCGTCTCCCTAGGAGCACGATCATCGAAAACGCACAGCAATTCAGCTTTCCCCGCCTGAACGTACCGGCCCCTGCAGCCGAACCGCAAGGAAGAACGATGAACGCCCCCGCCTCCTCCGCCACGCCCGCCGCTGCGCACGACGCGCATGGCGGACGGCTCGCACATTTCCCGGTCGCCCTGTTCTCCACCGTGATGGGCATGGCGGGCCTCACCATTGCCTGGCTCAAGGCCCATCACATCGGTGGCATGCCGATCGAGATCGGCGTCGCGCTGCGCTGGCTGGCGAGCGCGCTGTACCTGTTCCTCCTCGTGATGTACGGAGCCAAGCTGCTGCGCCACCCCGAAGCGGTGAAGGCCGATCGCGCCCATCCGGTGCGTCTGAACTTCTTCCCCGCCATCTCCATCGGCCTGCTGCTGCTGTCGATCGCCTGGGCGCAGGACGCCCCGACCGTCGCGCCGTGGATGTGGGGCATCGGCGCCGCGGTGCATCTCATGTTCACACTGTTCGCCATGAGCAGCTGGATCCACCACACCCACTACGACATCAAGCACGCCAACCCGGCCTGGTTCATCCCCGTGGTGGGCAACATCATCGTGCCGATCGCCGGCGTGCGCTTCGCGCCGGCGGACATCAGCTGGTTCTTCTTCAGCATCGGGTTGGTGTTCTGGCTGGTACTGATGACGATCGTGCTGTACCGGCTGTTCTTCCACGAACCGCTGCCCGCGCGCCTTACACCCACGCTCTTCATCCTGATCGCGCCGCCTTCGGTCGGCTTCCTGGCCTATGTCGCACTTACCGGCCAGGTCGACGCCTTTGCCCGCGTGCTCTACTTCACCGCGCTGTTCCTGACCCTGCTGCTGGCCAGTAACGCCGTGCGCTTCTTCCGCCTGCCCTTCTTTATCTCGGCGTGGGCCTACTCCTTCCCGCTGGCGGCGATGACGATCGCCACCTTCGAGATGAGTGCGCGCAGCGGACTGCCTTTCTACGCGGGGCTTTCCTGGCTGATGCTCGCGGTGCTCAGTGGGGTCGTAGCGCTGCTCGCATGGAAGACCTTGGCTGCGGCTCACCATGGCAAGATCTGCTTGCCGGAATAGACGTGCGACACGAGCGCATCCTGCGCGATGAGCGCATTCTCAACACTTCAACATGGAGGTTTGGCCATGCAACGTGCTGACATCCAATCCTTTTTCGATCCGGCCACCTTCACCGTAACGCATATCGCCTCTGACCCGGCTAGCCGCCGCGCGGCAATCATCGACAGCGTGCTCGACTACGACCCCAAATCCGGGCGCACATCGCGCACCTCCGCCGACAAGGCCATCGCTTACGTACGCGAGACCGGTCTGACGGTCGACTGGCTGCTCGAGACCCACGCCCACGCCGACCACCTGTCTGCCGCGCCTTACCTCAAGCAGCAGCTCGGCGGCAAGATCGGCATCGGCGCGCATATCCGCCAGGTGCAGGGCGTGTTCAAGGACATCTTCAACGCCAAGGACATGAACACCTACGGCGCCGAGTTCGACCACCTGTTCGAGGACGGCGAGCGCTTCCGCATTGGTGAGCTGGACGTCGAGGTGATGCACACCCCCGGCCATACGCCGGCCTGCCTCACCTACATCGTCGGACCGGACGCCTTCGTCGGCGACACCCTGTTCATGCCCGACTACGGCACCGCGCGCTGCGACTTCCCCGGCGGAGATGCAGCCATGCTGTTCCGCTCGATCCGCAAGGTGCTCTCGCTGCCACCCGAGACGCGGCTGCACCTGTGCCACGACTATCCGCCCGACGACCGCGCCCCGGTGTGGGAAACAACGGTCGCAGAGCAGAGGGCGAAGAACATTCACATCCATGACGGCGTGACCGAGGCCGACTTCGTCGCCATGCGCACCGCGCGCGACCGTACGCTGGCCATGCCGACGCTGCTCCTGCCGGCGATCCAGGTCAATGTGCGTGCGGGCGAGCTGCCACCGGCCGAGGACAACGGCGTGCATTACCTGAAGATACCGATCGATCTGCTTTAGGCACGCCATCCCATGCCCACGACGACGGCCGCCGCCCCCCGCACCCTGCTCGCGCGCTGGCACGACTACCGGCTCGGTGCACTCAGCGACGACCTGATCGCGGCAGTCATCGTCACCATCCTGCTGGTACCGCAGAGCCTGGCCTACGCCATGCTTGCCGGCCTGCCGCCGGTGGTGGGCGTGATGGCGAGCCTGCTGCCCATCGTCGCCTACGCCGCCTTCGGCTCCAGCAGCAGCCTCGCCGTGGGGCCGGTGGCGGTGCTGGCGATGATGACGGCGCAGGCGGTCGGCGGCGTCGCCGCCGCGCATCAGATCACGCCGCACCTGGCGGCACTGGTACTGGCGCTGGAGATGGCGGCGGTATTTCTCATCGCCGCGCTGTTCCGCCTCGAGACGCTGGCGGCGCTGCTCGGCACGCCGGTGCTGCACGGCTTCATCACCGGTGCCGCGCTGGTGATCGCGATCGGCCAGCTCCCCGCACTGCTGGGGGTGCAGGCTGGCGGCAGCACGGTAGTCGCACTGTGGCAGTCGCTCGCCGGCGCCAGTCACCCGTTGCCCCATGCGACCACCGCACTCATCGGCGTGCTGGCGCTTGCGCTGATGTGGGCCCTGCGCCGGCACGGCAGCCCCGTGCTGCAAGGCCTGGGCTTCAGGCCCCGGACTGCGCAGTTGCTGGCGCGTACCGCGCCCATCGTCGTGGTCGCGGCTGCGATCGCCTGGGTCGCCGGCTTCCCGCACCTGAATGAGGGAGTCGCCCTGTCGGGCGGCATCAGCCTTGGCGAGGGCCTGGCCTTCCCAATGCCGTGGACGGCGCCCTTGCCGGTGTGGCGTGAACTGCTTGCCCCGGCGGTACTGCTGGGACTGGTGGCGTATGTCGAGAGCCTCGCCGTGGCCGAGGCCCTCGGCGCACGCCGCGGCGAGAAGGTATCGCCCCGGCGCGAACTCTTCGGCCTGGCAGCGGCCAACGCCGCGGCCAGCGTGTCCGGCGGCATGCCGGTCACCGGCGGCTTCGCGCGCAGCATCGTCAACTTCGACGCCGGCGCTCGCACGCGCATGGCCGGCGTGTGGACCGCGCTCTTCCTCGCGCTGGCGATCGCGCTGCTGGGCGACGTGCTGCACTACCTGCCGCGCGCCGTACTTGCCGCGACCATCGTCGTGGCCGTACTGTCGCTGGTGGATTTCGCGCCCTTCGTGCTGGCGTGGCGCTACTCGCGCACCGAGTTCGCCCTGATGCTGATGGTGGCGGTGCTGACGCTGACGGTGGGGGTGAAGGAGGCCTTGCTCGCCGGTGTGGTCGGTGCCGTCGGCCTGCTGCTGCAGCGCACCGCCCGCCCCCACTGGACCGAGGTCGGGCGCCTGGCCGGCACCGACGTATTCCGCAACGTCAATCGCTTCGAGGTAGAGACGCTGCCCGAGGTCCTGTCGATCCGGGTCGATGAGAGTCTGGTGTTCACCAACTCACGCTGGATCTCCGAGACGCTGTCGTCTGCCCTGGCGCGCCGCCCGAACCTGCGCCACGTGGTGCTGATGATGAGCGGGGTCAATGGCATCGACCTCACCGGCCTAGAGGTCCTGATGCAGCTAGATCGCGAACTGCGCGCCAAGGGCCTGCAGCTGCATTTCTCGGAACTGAAAGGTCCGGTGCGGGACCGCCTGGACCGGACCGGGGTGACAGCGTGGCTGTCGGGCCGCATCTTCATGACCCAGGCCGAAGCCTTCAACACCCTCGCCAGAAACTGCTGCAGCGCGCGCTGAGGGTCACGAGAGCTGATCGCAGACGGCAACGATCCGTTTGTTGAGCACGACTCGACGCTACCACCAAATCTATATAAGCAAACCCTGCGCCTGACTCTGCAGACGACCAGAGAGGCCAGACAGCAATCCCTCACCACCCTGCGAGCCGCCACGGGCGCCCGCCGCGCCCATGTCGGCTCGCTCTGGCGCACAACCCTCCATCGCTGCCACTTTGACACTTCAAGGGTGCACAAACTGCCACATCTGCAGACAGCAGCAGTGACAGCCATCTTCCCTGAGCAGGGAATCTACCCGCAAGTGCCTTGATTCAACTCAAATCCAGCCCATTCGGCGACGCTGGCACGGGACTTGATAAGCAACCCCTTATCAAAAGGAGTTCCGTATGAACCTGCCAGATCAAGGCCTGCTGCGCCATCTCGTCGTCGTCGTACTGATCAAGCTCGCGCTGATCACGGCGCTGTGGTGGGCTTTCATCCGCGACGCACGCGTATCGGTCGACAGCTCGACCATGGCCGCACAGGTTTCCCGTTCAACTCCGCCATCGCATCGACCACCTCCAGGAGAAACCCATGGTCAGTGAGCAACTCGTCGACCTGTCGCGGCTGCAGTTCGCAGCCACGGCGATGTACCACTTCCTCTTCGTGCCGCTCACGCTCGGCATGGTGTGGATGCTGGTCATCATGGAAAGCGTCTATGTCATGACCGGCAAGACGATCTACAAGGACATGACCCGCTTCTGGGGCAAGCTCTTCGGCATCAACTTCGCACTGGGCGTCACCACCGGCATCACGCTGGAGTTCCAGTTCGGCACCAACTGGGCCTACTACTCGCACTACGTGGGCGACATCTTCGGTGCGCCGCTGGCGATCGAGGGTCTGATGGCCTTCTTCCTCGAATCGACCTTCATCGGTCTGTTCTTCTTCGGCTGGGACCGCCTGTCGCGCCAGCAGCACCTGCTGGTGACGATCCTGATGGCGGTGGGCACCAACCTGTCGGCGCTGTGGATCCTGATCGCCAACGGCTGGATGCAGAACCCGGTGGGTTCCGAGTTCAGTTTTGAAACCATGCGCATGGAGCTCACCGACTTCTGGGCGGTGGTGTTCAACCCGGTGGCACAGGGCAAGTTCGTGCATACGGTGTCGGCGGGCTACGTGACCGGCGCCATGTTCGTGCTGTCGATCTCGGCCTGGTACCTGCTGCGCGGGCGCGATGTGGAGTTCGCCAAGCGGTCGTTCCGCATCGCTGCGGCCTTCGGCTTCGCCTCGATCTGCTCGGTGATCGTGCTTGGCGACGAATCCGGCTACGCGCTCGGCGAAGCACAACAGACCAAGCTCGCGGCAATGGAGGCGATGTGGGAGACCGAACCAGCCCCGGCCAGCTTCAACGTCATCGCCGTGCCCAACGAAGCCGAGATGAAGAACGACTTCGCCATCCATATTCCCTGGGTGATGGGCCTCATCGGCACGCGCTCCCTCGACAAGGAGCTGCCCGGCCTGAACCAGATCTACGCCCTGAACCGCGAGCGCGTAACCGTAGGCGTAGAGGCGGTGAAGCTGCTCGAGGCGCTGCGCAAGAACCCGCAGGACGCAGCACTGCGTGAAGCCTTCGACAAGGTCAAGAGCGACCTCGGCTTCGGCCTGCTGCTCAAGAAATACGTCGCCTCGATGGACGACGTCACCCCCGCGCTGATCGACCGCGCCGCGCGCGACACGCTGCCCAAGGTGGCGCCGCTGTTCTGGACCTTCCGCATCATGGTGGCGTTGGGCTTCGCGATGCTGGCGCTGTTCGGCCTGGCGCTGTGGTACTCGATCAAGGGCGACTTCGCACAGCGGCCGTGGCTGCTCAAGTGGGCGCTGTGGTTCCTGCCGATGCCGTGGCTGGCCTGCGAGATGGGCTGGTTCGTCGCCGAGTACGGCCGCCAGCCGTGGACGATCTACGGCGTGCTGCCCACCCACCTGTCGGTGTCCACGCTGACGGTGGAAAGCCTGTATGGCTCGCTGGCTGGCTTTGTCGGCTTCTACACCCTGCTGCTGATCGTCGAGATGGTTCTGATGATCAAGTTCGCCCGCCAGGGCCCCGGCAGCCTGGGTACCGGCCGCTACATGAACGAAACCCAGCACGCCCACGCCTGATCCCGGAGCGGACATCATGATCTTCGACTACCCGACCCTGAAACTCATCTGGTGGCTGCTGGTGGGCGTGTTGCTCGTCGGCTTCGCCATCATGGACGGCCACGACATGGGCGTGGGCACCCTGCTGCCCTTCGTCGGCCAGAACGACGAGGAGCGCCGCGTCGTCATCAACACCGTCGGCCCGCACTGGGACGGCAACCAGGTGTGGTTCATCACCGGCGGCGGTGCCATCTTCGCCGCCTGGCCGATCGTCTATGCCACAGCCTTCTCGGGCTTCTACTGGGCGATGCTGGCGGTGCTGTGGGCGCTCTTCTTCCGCCCGGTGGGCTTCGACTACCGCAGCAAGATCCACAACGCCGCCTGGCGCAGCACCTGGGACTGGGGGCTCTTCATCGGCGGTGCAGTGCCGCCGCTGATCTTCGGCGTGGCCTTCGGCAACCTGCTGCAAGGCGTGCCCTTCCACTTCGACGACACCCTTGTGTCCCACTACACCGGCAGTTTCTGGGGCCTGCTCAACCCCTTTGCGCTGCTCGCCGGCGTGGTGAGCACGGCGATGATCACCTTCCACGGCGCGATCTATCTTGCGCACCGTACCGAGGGCGACATCCAGCGCCGTTCGATAACCGCCGCGCTGGTTTTCGGCGTGCTGATGCTGGTGGGCTTCACCGCCGCCGGGCTATGGATCGCCAACGGCAGCTTCGGCTACGCCATCACCTCGGCGGTGGACACCGCGGCGCTGCCCAACCCACTCGCCAAGACAGTCGAACTGCAGCCCGGCGCCTGGCTGGCCAATTACGCCAAGGCGCCGCTGACGATGCTGGTGCCGGCGCTGGGCTACGCCGGCGGCATTGCCGCGCTGTTGCTGGTCTGGAAGGGGCGCACCCTGGCCGCTTTCGTTGCTTCGTCGTTCGCCATCGTGGGCGTGATCGGCACCGCTGGCGTATCCATGTTCCCCTTCGTGATGCCCTCCTCGACCGTGCCGGGCGCCAGCCTCACCGTGTGGGATGCGGTCTCAAGCCAACGCACGCTGGGCATCATGTTCTGGGCCACGCTGATCTTCATGCCGATCATCGTTGCCTACACCAGTTGGGCCTACAGCGTGATGGCAGGCAAAGTCACCGCGGCCTACATCCGCGAGAACGAGCACTCCGCATACTGAGCGCGCACACGAAACAAGGAGAACGACATGTGGTATTTCGCCTGGGTCCTGGGCATCGGCTTCGCCGTGCTGCTGGCCATCCTCAACGCCCTGTGGGGCGAAAATGAACAGGCGCGCGAAGAGGCACGCGCCGACGCGCTGCGACAGCCCCGTCTCGACGCCGATCCGGTTCACCCGAACGGCAGCGGCGCACACTGAAGGCGGCAAGGAGGCCACGATGAACACGAAGGTCGCCCCCCACCCGCCCGCCGCGCCGACCGGCGGGATCAGCCTGCTGCCGCTGCTGACAGCCATCGCGATCATGCTCGGCATCACCGCCTGGCCCGCCGCCCTCTCCGGTCCGCAGGGCGGCGCGGACCACTGGGCCGCTATGGCACTGTTCTGGGCCATGAGCGCGGGCTTCGTGCGTGGCGTCGGCTTCGTACCACGACACCTGGCCTGGCGCCTGATGTTCTCGGGTACCGCCTGTCTGCTCGGCATCGCCCTGGCCGTCGTACGCCTGGCGTCCTTGCACGGCAGTCCTGTGTAACCTCGGTGACATAGCGCTGATCACACCGCCTTTCTGCGCGAGAGCGGCTTTGCCAACGCACGCTACGTCATCAACGGTTTCCAGGGCGAAGCAATCAAGGAAGGAACACAGGCCGGATTCCGCCTCAAGAACGGCTGGCAGAACAGCGGCCTACCGTGGTCGCCCAAGATGAACGCTGACAAGGACCATCGCCTCGACCTGCGCTGAGCGCTAAGGCACCCGCCCCTGCAAGCCCGGCCCTGCACCGGGCTCTGCCTTGCGGAGTCTGCCAGGGGACACGAAGGGCACGACAAACAAGAACTTCGGTCCCGAAGAGAAAGACCAGGGCACTCCGACCTCCCTGAGGTGCGCCGCGTGAACGCAAAAAAGCCCCTCGAAACAAGGGGCTTCAGTGCTCTGGCGGAGACGGAGGGATTCGAACCCTCGATGCGAGTTTTAGCCCGCATGCTCCCTTAGCAGGGGAGTGCCTTCGACCTCTCGGCCACGTCTCCATCAGGAAGGCGCGATCATAGCGAGTTCGGGGCTATCGGTCAAACACGTTCACGCGCCTTTTTCATGCATCGCACCATTGGCCGAATCGAGCCGGCACCCCCCGAAGGAAGGTCAGCACACGACGGCGTCAAGCTGAACTATTAGTGCCATTGTCGTATCCAATTTGACGTGAAAGTGCCTCGTCACTACCGTCGAAGGCGTCAGGACAGGAATTTGCCGGAGGACGCCGGCAGACAGAGCACATCAGGCAAAAAATCACAGATTTCAACTAAAACAACAAAAACCACATTGTATGAGGAAAGGATAGTGATCTATACTTCATACACCCTATGACTTAGGTCATAGGAAACCCATTCACCCCATGCCAGAGTCGACCCCGTTGCCGTGTCCACCTTGGTCAAGAGAAAAAGGAATACCGTAATGAAAGTCACCGAAAAAATCGATGTTCGCGAAATTCGCCGAAAGCTCGGCCTGAACCAGTCGCAGTTCTGGTCCAAGATCGGCGTGACCCAGAGTGGCGGGTCGCGTTACGAAAGCGGGCGCAACATCCCTCGCCCCGTGCAGGCGCTGCTGCGCCTGGTGCATGTCGAGCAAATCGACATCAACAAGGTCAAGCGCGACGACGTGGATGTCGCCGAGTACCTCAAGGCGACCAACCCCGAGCTTTACAAGACGCTCAAGAAGGAAGCTCGTGCCAAGCGCAAGGAGCGCTGATCACCGGGCAATCGAACTCAAGGGCTGACGGATACCGTCAGCCCTTTTTTTCTGATGCGCTCGGCAATCGCTTCGAGTTCGTCGCTGGTCAAGGCGCTGAGTCGTAACGCCTCCGCCTGCATGGACGGACGTGCAACTCCGTACAGCAGCACCCCGCGCAAGTGCTCCAGTCCGGCCGCCTCGAGCACCCCGAGATAAGCCTCGATGTCCGCGTCCGCGGGTACCTGACCATCCCAACGGAACATGCAGGTCTGAACCCAGGTAGGACAGGCCAGCGCGCAGCGCTGCAAGTTGCGTGCGACGGCCTCCGGCTCCAGGTGTACGCCATTGATGCGCTCGATACCGTCCACCGTGCCTGCATCGACCTTGAACCACACTTCTCCCCCCGCATCCGCCAGCCGGCGCACTGCGGAGAGGACGCGTGCCTGGCCCAACAGGCTGCCATTGGTGATCAACCTGAGCGGCACGGCATCCGCCGCAAGGCCGAACTCCGCCTTGAGCCCGGCCACCAGCTCGACCGCCTCGCCGAAGACCGCCGCACTCGTCGGCTCGCCGTTTCCAGAGAAGGCAATGTCGCGAATGACACGCGCACCATCGGGAACGTGGCGCGCCATCCAGCTGCCGTGGATGAGGTCGGCGAGGAAGCCGCGCAATTCGTCCTGCAGTCGGGCAAGATCGATCTCCGGTGCCTTGCCCCGCACCAGGCCAGGCACCTGGCAATACACGCAATGCCAGTTGCAGGCATTGTTCGGGTTGAGGTTGATGCCGATCGACACCCCACCTGCTCGCCTTGACAGTACCGGATACACATAGGTGAGCCCGGCGAGATCGCGGTCGTGGTTTCGGATGTCCAGGGTGCTGGCACGGTTTGCCGGTGCACCCGAAGAAATGGAAGAATTCATCGTCAGCTCAGAGACTTGCAATTTCCGTGGACACCGGCAGCAGCGCCCCCGGTGCTATAATCCGCGCCCCCACAAGAGAGAGTCGCCATGCGCATCACCCGCCGCCTCGAGTTCGATGCCGGTCACCGGATCCCCGACCATGCCAGCCAATGCCGCCACCTTCATGGGCATCGCTATGCGCTCGAGATCACCCTTTCGGGCGAGGTGATCAAGGCCGACGGCCTTCCGGTCAATGGCATGATCATGGACTTCGCCGACGTCAAGCGCATCGCCAAGGAACTCGTCGTGGACCGCTGGGACCACGCTTTCCTGGTCTATCGTGGCGACACCCGGGTGCTCGACTTCCTCACCTCGATGCCCGAACACAAGACCGTCGTGCTGGACCTCGTTCCCACCGCCGAGAATCTCGCCGCGGAGGCATTCCGCCTGCTCGATCCCGCCTACCGCGACACCTACGGCAACCATCTGCGGCTCGAGCGCGTACGACTATACGAAACGCCCAACTGCTGGGCAGACGCCGTACGCACCTGAAGAAGCCCGGCCTGCCGGGCGCCGCTGTTCAGACAGCGTAGCGGCGCAGGCGCAGGGCGAACTCCTGCAGCTGGGCAATCCCGCTTTGCTCGGCGCGCGTAACCCAGTCCTGCAGTTGCGCCAGCAGTTGCTCACGCGATGCATTGGAGCGTGCCCAGATCGCCGCCAGCTCCTCGCGCATCGCAACCACGGTTGCCAGCGCCGGGCTCATGCCGACGGCGACGCGCACCTGCTCCTTCTGCGCGTCGCCAAGGTGGCGCTCCTCGCCGGACAGCACCCAGCGCCGCACTGCCCTGACGTCCAGACCGCTCACCGCATCGCGCTTGACACGCTTCAACTCGGCAGCGCAAAGCTTGCGCAGCGAATGCATGTAGTTCGTCATCACGTCGTAGCGGTGGGTGACGACCGCCTGCAAGGTATCCAGGTCCGGCACCGCCTTGGCCTCGACCAGGCGCGGCTTGGGGATCGTCTTCTTGACCTTCGCCAGACCAAGCATCTCCAGCATGCGGATGTACATCCAGCCAATGTCGAACTCATACCAGCGCGCCGACAGCTTGGCCGACGTCGCGAAGCTGTGGTGGTTGTTGTGCAGCTCCTCACCGCCGATCAGGATGCCCCAGGGCAGGATGTTGCGCGATGCATCGCTGCAATCGTAGTTGCGATAGCCCCAATAGTGCGCGAGCCCGTTGACCACGCCTGCCGCCCAGAAAGGGATCCACACCATCTGCACCGCCCAGATCGTCAGGCCGATCGGACCGAACGCAATGAGATCGATGACCAGCATGATCGAGACGCCGAGCACGGAATGGCGATACACGTTGCGTTCGAGCCAGTCGTCCGGCGTACCGTGGCCGTAGCGTGCGAGCGTTTCGGCATTCTTGGCCTCGGCACGATAGAGCTCCGCCCCCTGCCATAGCACCTTCGCCAGGCCACGCGTCTGCGGGCTATGAGGATCTTCGACCGTCTCGCATTTGGCGTGGTGCTTGCGGTGGATCGCCGCCCATTCGCGCGTGACCATGCCCGTCGTGAGCCAAAGCCAGAAGCGGAAGAAGTGACTGGGCACAGGGTGCAGGTCCAGCGCACGGTGCGCCTGGTGGCGATGCAGAAAGATCGTCACCGCAGCGATGGTGACGTGGGTGAGCGCGAGTGCGACGACGACATAGCCCCACCAGGGAAGATCGAACAGCCCGTTATACATGCGTGACAACACCTCTGAGGAACACAGCGCTTTGATTCTACGCCAGCGCGCGCAGCAAACCAGAAACCACTACCCGGAACGCGCCGCCGCGCGCATACGCCAGCTTGAGACCGGCGCGCACGACCAAGCGTTCAATACGCTTTCACGCCGTCCACAATCGGGTCAAGGCCGCCATGGCAGCGACTTGACAGGCGTAGCTTCGGCACGGTGGCGCAGCCAATTGTCGCGGTAGGCGCGTGCCAGCTCGCAATGTCCGCGCACGATGAGCAGATTTTCCGCGTTGCGATTGTGTGCCGACCAAGTGAAGTTGTAGGAGCCGGTGAGCACCGCACAGGCCGGCCCCTCGGCATCGGCAATGATGAGCTTGTTGTGGGCGGCGTTGTACTTGGTCTCGAAAGCGACCGGCACCCCGCCCGCCAGCAAGCGCGGGATGGCATTGCCCTTCTCGCGGCGGTTCATCTGCGCGTCGGCCAGCACCTCCACCTTCACGCCACGCTGGCGCGCCGCCACCATGGCATCGGCGATGCTGCGGCTGGTGAACACGTAGGCCTGCACTTGCAGGCTTTTGCGCGCAGCCGCAATGAGATCGATCACGACCTGCTCGGTGTTGTCCCTGGGCGAGAAGGCCAGCTCTACCTCGCCCTTGGCGGCAAAGCGCTGGCTGGCCAGCGCCGGCGTAACGAATACCACACCGGCCGCGAGCAGCACTCCGGCGCAGATACCAAGGCCGCAGCGCGCGTGCTCAAGCCTCGGCACGGCGCTCCATCACGGCAGCAAAGAACCCGTCGGTGTCGTGCACATGGGGCATCAGGCGCAGGCGCTCGCCAGTGGCGACGACCACCCCCTGCTTGTCGAGGATGTCCTGGGCCGACAGCTGCGCGAAGCCAGGGTGCGCAGCCAGGAAGGCGTCGACGATGGCATCGTTCTCTTCCGCGAGCAGACTGCAGGTGGCATACACCAGGCGGCCGCCCGGGCGCACCAGACGCGCCGCCGCAGCCAGGATCGCCCCCTGCTTGGCGACCATCTCCTCGACTGCTGCAGGCGACTGGCGCCATTTCAGGTCCGGATTGCGGCGCAAGGTACCCAGGCCGGTGCATGGCGCATCGACCAGCACGCGGTCGGCCTTGCCGGCAAGGCGCTTGACCTTGGCATCGGCCTCATGGGCAATCAGCACCGGGTGCACGTTCGACAGACCGGCGCGGGCCATGCGCGGCTTGAGCTTGGCCAGCCGCTTGTCCGACACATCAAAGGCATACAGTCGGCCAGTCGAGCGCATCAGCGCCCCCAGCTGCAGCGTCTTGCCACCCGCGCCAGCGCAAAAATCGACCACCAACTCCCCGCGCCGCGGCTGCACCAGCAGGCCAAGCAGCTGGCTGCCCTCGTCCTGGACCTCGAAGCTACCGTCCAGGAACAGCGTGTGCTTTTGCAGCGCCGGTTTGGCCGCGAGCCGGATGGCCTGCGGCGACAGCCTGCCGGGCTCGGCGGCAACACCACCGGCCTGCAGCTGCGCCAGCACCCCGTCGCGGTCGGCCTTGAGCAGGTTCACCCGCAGGTCGAGCGGCGCCGGCCGGTTCAGCCCATGTGCAAGCGCCACCAGCTCGGCTTCGTCCATCTGCTGCAGCAGCCGCTCAGCCAGCCAGTCGGGCAGGTCGACACGCTCGGCGAGACTCATCTCGCCAGCGTCGGCAGCCTTGACGGAAGCAAGCCAATCGCTCTCGGTAGCGCTCACCAGGCCCTCGAAATTACGCATCGGCCAGCCTTCACCACGCGCGAACCAGGCCAGCAGCAGCATGCGCGGCGTGGCCTCCGCACCGGCCAGCCGGCGCAGCCAGCGCAAACGGCGTAGCACCCCATACACCGCCTCGGCAATGAAGCCGCGGTCGCGATGTCCGAGCTCGCGGTTGTCACGGAAATGGCGCGACAACACCGCATCGGCCGGGTACTCGAAGGCGAGCACTGCCCCCAGGGCCTGGGTTGCCTGAATGAATAGCTGCCGCGAAATCCCCGCCCCGGTGACAGCGCCTGCCTCTTGCGGGCGCGCCGCCCTGTCGGTTCGGCCGGTCGTGGCAGTTCTGCCTGCCGTGCGCGGGCGGCCGGGTTTGCTCGTCTTGGTCATGTCAGTTCTTGGTTCCTGTTGCGGTCGCCGCCGGGCGTCCCGTTTCAATCGCGGCGGCGCGCTGATCCAGCACTCCGCCCTTTTCGTCCTCGATGCGGATGCGCACCGGCAGCAGCCCATGGTCTACCGACAGCCAGATCCGGATGTTCAGCCCGCCATCCTCGGCGTGCGCGCGCAGGCGCAAGGTCTCCACCTTGCCGATGGGCAGGCTCAGAGACTCCTTGCCGTCCGGCTCCAGCACTGCGTCCTTGACGCTCTTGTTGGTGATGACCTGAAGACTGACAGGCCTGCCCTTACGGGCGACGTGGCTGGCCTGGTGCCACAGGCTGAGCAGATCCTGCGCCCCCGCCTCGAGCGTACCGCTGCGCCGCTCCGCACCATCGCGGCGGATGCTGACACGCCCTGCCGGCCAGTCGAAATGCGCTGCCTCGCTCTTGCGTCCGCGCTGCTCGACACTGAACAGCTCGGGCCGCAAGCCCGCCCCGCTCAGCAGCCCACGGCTGTGCTGACGGTACTGCAAGCCGAACAGACCCGCGAGCCCGCGCGCCTCAAGCTCGAGTTCGAGCTCATAGCGTCCATCCGCAAGGGACCAGCTGTGCTGGGCACTGCCAACCTTGAAGCCTTGAGAACCGTAATGAACGTCGAAACGCATGCTGCCAGTCGCCGGCGGATCGGCAAAACCCGCTGCTGCGGCCGCGGGCACCAGGCAGGCCAGGCAGAGCAGCACGACAAAGCGCAGGCTGCCGCTCACGACACGCCCCCACCCGAGGGCTCGAGGCGCGGCGAAACAAGTGCAGGCAGCGGCTCATCAGGCGCGTCGCGCAGGCTCACCCGTCCGTGCGCATCAATGGACAGCCGCCCGTCAACGAACCAGCGCACGGCCTGCGGATAGATGCGGTGCTCCTGCTCGAGAACGCGCGCGGCCAGTGCCGCCTCGTCGTCACCGCAGCGCACCTCGACCGCCGCCTGGACGACGATCGGGCCGCAATCGAGTTCGGCAGTTACGAAATGCACCGTCGTGCCGTGCACCCTCACCCCGGCCTCGAGGGCGCGGCGATGCGTGTTGAGCCCGGTGAAAGCAGGCAGCAGCGAAGGGTGGATATTGAGCAAACGGCCCTCGTAATGGCGCACGAAGCCAGCAGTGAGCAAGCGCATGAAACCGGCAAGCACCACGAGATCCGGACGGTGGGCGTCAATGGCCTCGATCAGCGCCGCGTCGAAACCCTCGCGATCCGGATAGGCGGTGTGGTCGACCACCGCGGTGTCGATGCCGTGCTCACGCGCAAAGACAATGCCCGGCGCCTGCGGCCGGTTGCTGATCACCGCGGCGATGCGGGCGCCGGGTATGCGTGAACGCACAATGGCTTCCATGTTGCTGCCGCGGCCGGAGATAAGGATGACGATGGACTTCATGGCAATGAGGGAGTCGGGAAACAGGGTCCAGCACGGGCACTTTCAAAGTAGCTGGCTGGCTCAATACACAGGCAGGAAGACCGCGGTGCCGAGGTTCTGGACCACGCGTGTGACGGTGCGGTCGGTTTCGTCCTCGACGATATCGGCGAGCGCATCGAGCAGCCCGATGATGCGACCGAACTCGCGCTCGAAGCTCAGGTTGGCAACCTCGCCCATCTCGTTGGACAACAACAGCGGGCGCCCCGAAGGGTCGCGCGCCGTCGCGAGCTTCCACGCTGCAATCTCTACGTTACGGGCGGCATTGTAGATGTGCTGGGGCTCCAGATCATCCAGCATGTAAAAAACTTCGCGATCGCCGAGGGCGGTCTGCACCATGCTGGCGAGCCCGACGACGAGGGCCTGGACCCGGTCGCCGCGATACTCCGGATGCAGCGCAATCTGCATGGCGTCGAGGTCGCGACGGTTACCTAGCGATGCAAAACGCCAGCGATGCTTCTCGTCGAAGATCCTCGAGATCGCTGCCTCGGCACTGCCCGCACCGCCCTTGCGCCACTCACCGGGATTGCGCTTGTACAGCTTGTCGGCAAGGCGGCGCAAGCTGGCGAACACATGTTGCTGATGGCGCTCGGCGACGCGGTTGATATCGGTCTTGAGCAGCTGGCGCAGGTCGAAACCACGCGCGCGCTGCTCAGAAGGCGCCGTCCCCGGCGACGAGCAACCACCGAGCGCCACCGCTAGCGCCAACATCAGGCAGGCCACACCGAGGTGGGCGCCTGCGGCCCGTGCCGGCAACCCCCGCTCAGCTTGATGCATCTGCCCTGTGCCCCCGCTATTGCCCCTGACCCTGGATCATAACCGAGCGCTTGCCGATCATGCCCTACCCCTCGAGCCAAGGCGCGCACGGCCGGCGCCGCGGCCCGGCCTGCAGCTCAGCGCCTATAATGCGAGGCCGCCCAGCCGTCGGCTCATCATCCAAGCACGCCATGCCCCACATACACCGCCTTCCCGACCTGCTGGTCAACCAGATCGCCGCAGGCGAGGTTGTCGAACGCCCGGCCTCGGTCCTCAAGGAGGTACTCGAGAACGCAGTGGATGCCGGCGCGCGTGCGATCGAGGTCCAGCTCGAACAGGGCGGCGTGCGCCGCATCAGGGTCACCGACGACGGCTGCGGCATCGATCGCGAGGAGCTTGCCCTCGCCCTCGAACGTCACGCCACCAGCAAGATCGCGTCGCTCGACGACCTCGAGCGCGTCGGCACCATGGGCTTTCGGGGCGAAGCGCTCGCTGCAATTGCCGCCGTCGCCCGCACCACGATCACCAGCCGCGCCGAAGCTGCGACTCACGCCTGGCGCATCGACGGCAGCGATCGCAGCATCGCGCCTGCCGCGCTCAACCAGGGCACCGTGGTCGAAGTCGCCGACCTCTATTTCAACACCCCGGCACGACGCAAGTTCCTAAAGACCGAGGCCACCGAGTACGCGCACTGCGACGACGTGTTCCGCCGCGTCGCACTCGCCCGTCCGGACATCAGCCTGCAGCTCGCGCACAACGGGCGCGTGACCCACCGCCTGCCGCCCTCACCTTCCGCGCAACGGGTTGCAGCCTTGATGGGGGACGACTTCGTTGCCCAGGCGCGCCAGGTGGAAGCAGATGCCGGGCCGCTGAGGCTGGCCGGCTTCGCCTCACTGCCCGCCTACTCGCGGTCGAGCCGCGACGCGCAGTTCTTCTTCGTCAATGGCCGTTTCGTGCGTGACAAGCTGCTCACCCATGCAGTGCGCGAAGCCTATGCCGACATCCTGCACGGCAGCCGCCATCCGGCGTATGTCCTTTTTCTTGAGCTCGACCCGGCGGGCGTCGATGTGAATGTGCACCCAGCCAAGATCGAGGTGCGCTTTCGCGAGGCGCGTGCGGTCCACCAGTTCATCTACCACGCGCTGAAGCGCACGCTCGCCGAAAGCGGTGCAAACCGCATCGAATCGGACGCGAGCTCGACTGCGCCGCAGCATCGGGCAGCGTCCGCCGACGGCATGCTTGGCATGGCCGCCACGTCTGCGCTCACCGGCAGCAGCACGGGCAACGCCGGGACTCAGACCTGGCACGCCTGGTCTGCCGCCCCAGCGCGCCAGGGCCAGCTCGCCATGGAAGCCGCAAGCCGCAGCTACCTGGACTTCGCCGCTGGCGCCCGCCCTGTCGGCGGCGCTGCGCCAGTCCAGGCCGCGGCAACCACAACCGCATGGCCAACCAGGACCCTGTCTGCAGACGAGGGCGCGGCGCCACCGCTCGGCTTCGCGCTCGCCCAACTGCATGGGGTCTATATCCTGGCGCAGAACACGCATGGCCTGGTGCTGGTGGACATGCATGCAGCGCACGAACGCATCCTTTACGAGCGCCTGAAGACGGTGCTCGATGGCCGGCCCGCCGTCCAGCGCCTGCTCATTCCAGCCGTGTTCTCGGTCAGCGCCAAGGACATGGCCGCCGCAGAGGAATGCCGCGAAGTCCTCGCCGGCATGGGGTTCGACGTGAGCACCGCCGGGCCGCAGGAACTCGCCGTACGCAGCGTGCCTGCCCTCCTCGCCGGCGCCCCCGTGGCCGAACTGATGCGCCAGCTCCTCCAGGAACTGCGCGAATACCCAGCCACCGAGGTGGTGACGGCGCGCCGCAACGAACTGCTCGCGACGATGGCCTGCCATGGCGCAGTACGTGCCAATCGCCAGCTCACCCTGCCCGAGATGAATGCGCTGCTGCGCGACATGGAGGCCACGGAGCGCGCAGACCAGTGCAACCACGGACGTCCGACCTGGACGCAGTTCAGCATGGCAGAACTCGATCGCTTCTTCATGCGCGGCCAGTAGTGCCGGCACCCCAGTAGCGCCGGCGCGCCAAGACGCAAGCCCCTGCGCGTACCTATAAGCTGTAGATCAGCGCCCCCATCACGACCACGGCGACCGTCGCCCACCCCAGGCGGTCTACGTAGCGATGCAGCACGGCCTCCATGCGCTCGCCGCCCCAGGCCATCAGCCCGGCTACAAGGAAGAAGCGCGCCCCACGGCCCACCAGCGAGGCCAGCACGAAGGGCGCCAGCGCCATCGACGCCACGCCCCCTGCGATCGTGAACACCTTGTACGGAATCGGCGAGAAGCCCGCGACGAAGATTGCCCAGAAACCCCAGGTATCGAACCAGGCTACCGCCTGCTCGTAGGCCGCCCAGTAGCGTGTCTCCCGCAGCCACGGCTCAATCGCGTCGAATGCGAAGTACCCGATGAGATAGCCAAGCAAGCCGCCCGCAACCGAAGCCAGCGTCGTGAGCAAGGCGAACCACATTGCCCGCCGCGGGTTTGCCAGGCACATCGGCGCCAGCATCACATCAGGGGGAATCGGGAAGAATGACGACTCCGCAAAGCTGAGCCCACCTAGAAACCAGGGGGCGCGTCGATGCCGCGACCATGCCATCGTCCGCGCGTACAACGGCGAGAAGATCTTCAAGACAACACTCCGGGGGGATTTCGAAGACGAACCCGGTTCCAGCAGCGACCGGGCGAGGCGCGATGATAACCGCAAGTCCATGACCTGCGCTTGTCGGCTTCGTCGGCACCGCCTTGCGGATGACCCTGGCTTGCGCACTTCCCCACAAGGTCCGAGAATCAGGGCCTTAGCGACTGCCAGTCCGTAACGCGAACCAACGCCATGCCGACCCGCCTCCTGCAATCCATCTCCCTGCGGCTCGTGCTGATCGTGCCCTATGTGCTGCTCCTCGTTGGCCTCGCCGTGGCCCTCGGGGTGCTCTCCTATTCGGCGGGAAGCCGCGCCCTGTCTACAGTCTCGGGTCAATTGCTGCTCGAAACCGTCGGTCGGATCACTCAGGCAGTCGACCGGCACGTCGTCGGTTCGAGCGCAGTGCTCGAGTCGGCCTTCCCCGAGGGCATGCCCGCACCACCGACCATCGAGCAGGACTTCCACGACATCCGCAACCGCTTCTGGGTGGCAACCTCCATCCATACCGACCCGAACGACTACGTTTACTATGGCAACGAAGCTGGCCAGGGGCTCGGGCTGTATCGCCGCTCGAGCGAGGAGGTCGAGCTGCGCATGAAACTGCGCGCGGATGAACATCGCGCCATCTACCGCTACCAGGGTGTCGACGGCCACCTCGAGTTCGTCCGCCGGGAAACCACGCTGTTCGATCCGCGCACACGCCCGTGGTATGCAAACGGCAAGACGACCGACGGCCACACCTGGACGTCGGTTTACATCGATTTCGGCACCCTGCAGCTGGTCGCGACGCGTGCGCGCCGCGTGCTGGGACCCGACAATGAATTCGCCGGCGTGGTCGCCACCGACGTCGCGCTCAAGGCGCTCAATGACTTCGTCGGCCGCCTCAAGGTATCGCCCAACGGCATCGCCTTCATCGTGGAGCCGGACGGCAATCTGATCGCCTCGTCAGCGAGCGCCAACGTGGTCGTGCTGCCCGATGGCAGCTACGGGCGGCTGCAAGCGGCGGAGAGCGACCACCCCTTGCTCAAGGCGAGCTACCTGACGGTACGCGACCGCATTGCGGTCGTCAGCGACGAGAAGCTGCCGCGGGTATTCGAGTTTGTCGACCCCGAGGGCAACCAGATCCATGCCGCCATCGACCGCGTGCGCGATGCAGCAGGCCTCGACTGGGTTACCGTGGTCGCAATGCCAGCCAGCGACTTCCTCGGCGACGTCATCGAGAACGTACGCCGCACGGTCGTGCTGGCGACCATCGCCGTGATGGTCGCGGTCGCGATCGGCCTCGGCATCCTGAGTTGGGTGTCGCGCGATCTGCGCAGCTTGGCGGCGGTCGCCAGCCGCATCGGTGACGGCGACCTCGAGACGCCGGTCGGCATCGTGCGCCGTGACGAGATTGGCGAGCTTGCACGCAGCTTCGAGCGCATGCAGGACCGCCTGCGCACCGACCGCCTGACCGGGCTCGCCAACCGCGAGGCCCTGCTCCAGCAGTTGCAGCGCCGCATCGAGCACGCACGCAACGACCGGCGCAACCCACACGTCGGCGTGCTGTTCATCGACCTCAACCGCTTCAAGAGCATCAACGACAACCACGGTCACGAAATCGGCGACCAGGTACTGCAGGAGATTGCCAACCGTCTCGCGCACAGCGTTCGCGCGGAAGACCTCGTCGCCCGCTACGCCGGGGACGAGTTCGTGATCGTCACCGACAACGTCACCGACCGCCCCGCACTCGATCAGGTTCGTCTCCACGTCGAAGCCGTACTGCGCGCGCCCCTCACCACACCCCAGATCGCAGGCCTCGGACTGAGCGTCGGCGGCGCGATCGGTGGCGCACTCTATCCCGACGATGGCGACAGCCCGGAGAGCCTGCTCCGCCATGCCGATCACGCGATGTATGCGGACAAGCTCGACCGGCGCAGATCAGAGCCCTCGGGCGTGGTCCGTTTTCCCCAGCGACCGTGAGCAGCCCTCGGGACAAGCTGTGGATAAATGTGGCAAGCCCTTGACGCATCGAGAGTCGGTGCCGCTGCCTCTATTTTAGGCAGCGGCATTCCAGGCATGTGTGTCCGCAACTGCAGCGTTCAACACCCCTTCCTGGCCCGGGTGGAGGATAATCCGCGCCAACGCACTCATCTCCAGCGCAGCATGCGTGCCCCGGCCTCCATGACCCGCACGCCGACTGCTGCTACCGGATCCACTTGAGCAACTCGAACCCCTGTCGCGCAGAAGCCGCGGACACCGCCCCCTCCTCCCTCACCGCATGTGCAGCTGAGGGATTGCCGCGCCCACCCGCCCTCCTCCTCCTCGGGCCGACGGCCAGCGGCAAGACGGCCTGTGCGCTCGCGCTTGCGCAACGGCTCCCGGTCGAGATCATCAGTGTCGACTCGGCCCTGGTGTATCGCGACATGGACATCGGCACGGCCAAACCCAGTGCCGAAGAGCAGGCCTCCTGCCCGCATCACCTGATCGACATCATCTCCCCGGAAGAAAGCTATTCCGCGGCCCGCTTTCGCGCCGACACGCTGCGCCTGATGTCAGAGATCACGGCGCGCGGGCATGTTCCATTGCTCGCAGGAGGCACCATGCTGTACTTCAAGGCCCTGCGCGACGGCCTGTCGGATTTGCCGGCGGCAGACGCGACCCTGCGCCGCGCCATTGACGACGAAGCGGCTGCGCGTGGCTGGCCAGCCATGCACGCCGAACTCGCCCGCCTTGACCCCGAGGCCGCGGCCCGCCTGGAGCCCGGTGACGCCCAACGCATCCAGCGTGCCCTGGAGATCGTGCGCCTGACTGGCCGGCCCCTGGCCGAGAGTTATGAGCGCAAGGAAGACAGCACCCTGCCCTGCAGACTGCTGCCCATCGCACTTGCACCCTCGGCTCGCGAGGTGCTCCACACTCGCATCGAGCAGCGCTTCGACGCCATGCTGCATGCCGGTTTCATCGACGAGGTCCGCCAGCTGCGCCACGACTATCGGCTCGACCCGGCCATGCCGTCGATGCGCTGCGTCGGCTATCGCCAGGTCTGGGAGTATCTTGACGGTGACCTCGGCTACGATGAACTGCGCTTCAAGGGCATCGCTGCCACCCGCCAGCTCGCCAAGCGCCAGCTCACCTGGCAAAGACAGTTCCGCGAAACATGGCCGGACCTGATCGAGCTCGACTGCCTGCGCCCGGACCTCACCGAGGCCGTGCGCGCGGCGGCATTCCGCCTGCTCGACAGCTGAGCGCAAGTACCCCGCCGCCCCACTCCCACCAGCCCATTTCTTACCCCAAGCAACGGAAACCCATGGACGAACAGATCATCAGCGACGTCGAGCAGTGGCTCGACGAAGTCGTCATCGGCCTCGAGCTCTGTCCCTTCGCCGCCAAACCACGGCGCGAGGGGCGCGTGCGCATCGCCGTCAGCCATGCGCGCGACGAGGAAGCGCTGCTCAACGACCTGCAGGCCGAACTCGAGCGCCTGTCGGACACCCCGGCGGAACAGCTCGAGACCACGCTGCTCGCCATCCCCGACATGCTCGAGGACTTCGCCGACTACAATGATTTCCTCGATGCCGTAGACCTCTGGGTCGAGCACTTCGGCTGGGAAGGCGAACTGCAGGTCGCAAGCTTCCATCCCCAGTACCAATTCGCCGACACCGACAGCGATGACCCGGGCAACCTCACCAACCGCTCGCCGTGGCCGCTGCTCCACATCATCCGCGAAGAGAGCCTGGAGAAGATCATCGCCCACTACCCCGACGTGGATGCCATCCCTGAGCGCAACGTCAAGCGCATGAAGGCGCTCAGCGCCGAGGAGCGCCACAGACTCTTCCCCTACCTGTTCGGTTGAACGCCCGCGCCGCGCCCCACAACTCAGCGGGGCCGGGTACAGGTCGGCTGCAGTGGGCGCGGCGCCAGCCGCGAGGGGTTGAAGACGACGCCGCGGGGACATTGCCCCAGAAAAAGCTCGCGACTTGCGTCGCTCCTACAGCAGGGCCGCATGCCGTGCGATTTTCCGCTTGGGCGCCAGCCGCGGGGGCTTGCAGGTCACGGGCAGACACTCGCGGAGGCACAGGGAGAGGAGTAGACTGCAGCTAACAGATCGCGACTTTTCCCAAGCCTGAAATGCAGGAGAGCCTATGTTTCCCGAATACCGCGAACTGATCACCCGTCTCAAGAACACCGACCGTCACTTCACTCAGCTCTTCGAGCGCCACAACGAACTGGATCACAAGATCAAGAACGTCGAGGCGAACATCGAGCTCGGCACTCACGAAGAAGTCGAAGTGATGAAGAAGGAAAAGCTGCTGATCAAGGATCAGATCTATGCGCACCTGAAGAAGGTCGAGACCGCAGGCTGACAACGGCACACACGGTCAACGGGGCCCGCACTCACGCCACGGGCGGGGTGCGGGCCCGATCGCTTGTTCAGGTCTGGATCTGTGCCGATGCCCCGTCTGGCAGCGCCTCACGCTCACGACGCGCCAGCAGCGTGTAGACGGTCGGCACCACGAACAGCGTGAAGAAGGTACCGATCAGCAGCCCGCCGACAATCACCCAGCCGATCTGCTGGCGGCTCTCGGCACCGGCACCGGTCGCCAGCGCCAGGGGCACCGCCCCCAGCACCATCGCCCCAGTCGTCATCAGGATCGGGCGCAGTCGCAGCACCGCGGCTTCGACCACGGCCTCGCGCAGGGCTTGACCCTGCTCGCGCAGCTGGTTGGAGAACTCCACGATCAGGATGCCATGCTTGGTGATGAGGCCGACCAGGGTGACCAGGCCGATCTGGCTATATACATTGAGGGTGCCGCCAGTCAGCCACAGCGCACCAAGCGCCCCGGTCATCGACAGCGGCACGGTGAGCATGATGATGAAGGGATCGCGAAAGCTCTCGAACTGCGCCGCCAGCACCAGGTAGATGAAAGCCAGCGCGAGCACGAACACCAGCGCCAGGCTAGCCGAGCTCGACTTGAACTCGCGCGACTGGCCGTCGTAGTCGGTACCGTAGCCCGGCGGCAGGAGGCGCTCTGCGGTCGCCTCCATCCACTTCAAGGCCTCGCCCAGCGTGTAATCGGACGCCAGGTTGGCCGAAATCGTCACCGAGCGGCGCTGGCCGAAGTGGTTGAGTTCGCGCGGCGCGACGCGCTCGCTCACCTTAACGACGCTCGCCAGCGGCACCATGTCGCCGTTGCGCGCCCGCACATAGATGTCGCGGATGTCACGCGGGTCACGGCGATCGTCCGCCGCCACCTGGACGATCACTTCGTACTGCTCGGCGTCCTGCTTGTAGCGCGTGACCTGGCGGCCGCCGAGCATGGTCTCCAGCGTACGGCCGATGACATCGACAGCCACCCCGAGGTCTGCAGCGCGGTCGCGATCGACCTCCACCGCCAGCTCGGGCATGGTGAGCTTGAGGTCGGTGTCGGGCGACACCAGGCCAGGGTTGTCGCGCATCGCATCGAGAAAAGCCTCGGCGACGGCGGCAAGCTCCTCGTAGCTGTCCGAGGTCGACACCACGAAGCTCACCGGCCGCGAACGTGCCCCCTGACCGAATGACGCCGGCAGGCTGGGAAAGGCATTGACCCCGGTCACGGCACGCATGCGCGGCTGCAACTCGGAGGCGATCTCGGATGATCTGCGCGCGCGCTCGCTCCAGTCGGCGAACCCGACAAAGGAGATACCCTGCGACACCGTCGGGTTGCCGGTGATCACGAGGTAGCGGTCTACTTCCGGGATGCTGGCGTAGATCTCCTCGAGCTCGCGTGCGTAGCGCGCCATGTAGTCCAGCGTCGCGCCTTCCGGACCGTTGAACAAGCCGACCACGCGCCCTCGATCCTCGAGCGGAGCGAGCTCGGTCTTGAGCTGCCCCATCAGCCACACCGAGCTCCCGGCAACCACGGCAAACACCAGCATCACCAGCCAGCGCAGCTCCAGCGAGGCCGACAACACGCCACGATAGCCATGAGTCAGCCCGCTCAGGAAACGTTCGATGGCGTTGTACACCGGTCCATGCGTGCGCTCGTGGCGCAGCAGCTTCGCGCACATCATCGGCGACAGGGTGAGCGCGACAAAGCCCGACACCAGCACCGCCCCCGCCAGAGTGAGTGCGAACTCGGTAAACAACTTCCCCGTGCGCCCGGTCATGAAGGCCACCGGCGCATAAACCGCGGCCAGGGTGATCGTCATCGCCACGATCGCGAAACCGATCTCCCTGGCACCCTGGAAGGCTGCCGCCAGCGGCGCCATGCCTTCTTCGATATGGCGATAGATGTTCTCCAGCACCACGATCGCATCGTCCACCACCAGCCCGATCGCCAGAACCAGCGCCAGCAGGGTCAAGGTGTTGATCGAGAAGCCCAGGGCATACATCAGCGTGAAGGCGCCGACCAGCGACACCGGGATCGTTACCAGCGGCACCAGCATCGCACGCCAGCTGCGCAGGAAGAACAGGCACACGCCGGCCACCAGCAGCACCGCCTCCCAGATCGTGGCGAACACCGCATCGATCGAGCGCTCGATGAACACCGTGGTGTCGTTGGCAATCGTCATCGACATGCCTTCCGGCAGCTCCGCCTGCAGGCGTGGCAGCATCTCGTCAAGGCCGCGCTTGAGGTCGAGCGGATTCGCAGTGGCCTGCTTGATGAGGCCGATAGAGATCGCCGGCCGGCCCATGAAGCGTACCGAAGTGCGTTCGTTCTCGGGCGCCACCTCGACACGGCCGACGTCGCGGATACGCACCGGGTAGGCGTCGGGGGTGCCGGCCTGGCGCAGCACTACCGCCTCGAACTGCGCCGGCTCGACCAGGTCGGTCTGCGCCACCACCGCGAACTCGCGCTCGCGACTCTCGATGCGTCCGGCGGGCAGCTCCACATTCTGGCGCCGGATGGCGTCTTCCACATCCTGCACGGTGAGCCCGAAAGCCGCCATGCGGTCGCGGTCGAGCCAGATCCTCATCGCATAGCGACGCTCTCCGAACACGCGCGCATCCGCTGCGCCAGGCAGGGTCTGCAGGCGCGGCTTGATGATGCGGCTGGCAAAGTCGCTCATCTCCAGCGGCGAATGGCGGTCTGACGAGAACGCAACCCATATGATCGGGCTGGCGTCAGCCTCGACCTTGGCGATCACCGGCTCATCGATATCGTCGGGCAGGCGCTGGCGTACGCGCGAAACGCGGTCGCGCACGTCGGCCGCTGCGCTGTCGGCATCGCGCTCGACGCGGAAGCGTACCGTGATCTGGCTGCGCTCCTGACGGCTGATCGAGGACAGCACATCCACGCCCTCGATACCGGCGAGCGAATCTTCAAGCGGCTTGGTGACCTGGGACTCGACGATCTCTGCGCTCGCACCGCGGTAACGGGTATCGACCGTCACCACCGGCTCATCGATATTGGGGTACTCGCGCACGGTAAGCCGCGAGTACGACATCATCCCGACCAGCAGCACGAGCAAGGAAAGCACGGTGGCGAACACCGGACGGCGAATGCAGATGTCTGAGATGCGCACGCTGCCTGCCTCAGTCCGCCGCCAGCGCCACGCCGCTGGGCGCATCCGCGAGCGTCACCTGCGCACCGTCGCGCAGCTTCAGTTGGCCGGCCGTCACCACGACCGCACCTGCGGACAAGCCCTCGGTGATCTCGACGACAGCATTGCGGCGCACCCCGGTACGGACATCCACCCTGCGCACTGTGTCATCGACGACCTGATAGACGTACTGCACATTGCCCGGCGCCGGCACCAACGCCGCCTCCGGCACCACCAGCACGCCACTACGCTCGGCGAGGATCACGCGCACACGCGCGAAAACCCCGGGGCGCAGACGGCCGTCCGGGTTGTCCAGGTTCGCACGTAGCCGCACTGCCCGCCCCTGGGCGTCCACGAGCGGATCGACTGCATCCACGACAGCATTGAAACGCTCGCCCGGCAGCACGTCGCTCGATACCTCGACCACCTGGCCACGACGCACACGGTCCAGATACTGCTCGGGAAGGCGGAAATCCACCTTGAGCGTCGCGATATCCTCGAGGTTGATCAGCGCATCGCCGTCCTTCACGAAATCGCCCGGGCTCACGCTGCGAATGCCCACTACGGCGTCGAAGGGCGCACGGATCTGCATGCGCTCGAGCCGCGCCTGCGCCAGCGCCACACCCGCGCGTGCCACCTCAAGTTGAGCACGCGCGGTGTCGAGGCTGCTCTGACTGACGAACTTACGTGCAAACAGATCCTGGGTCCGACCGAAATTGGACTCAGCAAGGGTCAGGTTGGCGCGCGCCTGTTGTAGTTCGGCGCGCTGCACCGCGGCATCGAGCTCGACCAGCACCTCGCCACGCTCCACTGCCTGGCCGTCGCGAAAGCGGATCGCTGCGATCCTTCCCGACACTTCGGGGCGCAGCACGACCGACTCGTTCGACACCAGCGAGCCCACCGCCGCTACATCGTCTGCGAGGGCCAGCGCCCGTACCGTCTGCGCCTCGACCCGCACAGGCGCGGCGGCGCCCGTTGCAGTCACGGTCGCCGCGAGGCCCGGACGATCGGCCTTCAGCCCCCCCGACTGCTCGCGGTTGACATACCAGGCGAGCGCAGCCACGACGGCAAGGCCAGCGAGGCTCAGCGCCAGGACGGGAGTACGACGTGAAGACATGATGCCTCTATGGTTTCCATTGCAAAGCGCAGGCGGGCGGGGATGCTACGCCGCCAACGGCGCCCGGCGCCATCATGGCACCAGCCCAGAAGACGGACCGGCCTGTGCGCCATTGGTTTCCCGGCACGCAAGGGCCTCGCGGTGCCGCAACGCAAAGTATTCAATCCTCGGGAAGCGGCCACTTCGGGTTCCACGCCACTTCCCAGAGGTGACCATCGGGGTCCTGGAAGTAAGCGGCGTAGCCCCCCCAGAATGTGTCGCGCGCGGGTTGCGGAATGGGCGCACCGGCCGCCTTCGCCTGCGCCACCACGGCGTCGACCGCATCGCGACTGGCCACGTTGTGGCTGAGCAGGCACTCGGTGGAACTCCTCGCGCCGACTGTCACGCCCGCATCGTGGGCCAGGCTCGCGCGCTCAAAGAGCGCCAGCTTCAAGCCCGGCTGGAGGTCGAAAAAGACTACGGCGCCATGCTCGAACTCGGTGCCGACGATCCCCTTGGTCGGCCAGCCCAGGCCATCGCGGTAAAAGCGCAGCGCACGCTCGAGCTCATCCACCCCGAGGGTGATCACCGTGACGCGCGGCTTCATGAGGCAGACCTCATCGACATTGCAGGTGGCCCGACTGTACATGTACAACGCACTGCATCGCACCGCACTGGCAGTTACGCAAGGTGGACACGGCAGCGCCCGCGGCGCCGAGATCGACACCGCGCGAGCACACGCAGTCGAGCGGCTCCAAGCTGGGCAGGCCCTGCGCCCGGCTTTCGGCGGCCGACGGCGCAGCGCTGAGCACGACGACCGACACCGCGGTCGCAAGCACTGCGGCACCACTCATGAGCAAGGTCCGGATGTTCATGGTCTGATACTCCCTGATGTTGAGGGCTGGACTGGCGGACAGCGTAGCAGCAATCCCCGCCTCAGTCCTCGCCGCGGGCGCACGCCCACAGGAGCAGCGCCGCAAACACGAACAGCAGCGCCCACTTCAGGGACGAACATGCGGTCGACAACAGGTAGGTCAGCGGCGTATCGAATCGCGGCACCTCCGTGAGCCAGGCATGAAAGGCATTCTCCGCCGCATCGAAGGCAGCCGCCAGCGGCAGGCACATGCGCGCAAACGCCCTCCCAGCCCGCCCCAAGGGCTCGAACACATGGGTACGCGTGGCGAGCAGCCAACCGAACGCCGCGTAGGACAGCAGCAAGACATGATCGACGACGAGATGGCGGCGGTAACGTTCAAGATCCTCGGGCGGCCAAAGGTGAACGATCTCGCCGAACGTGCGCGGCGACCAGGCGAACTGCAGTGCCAGGACACCCGGGCTGAGCGGCCAGAGGTAAACCGTGATGGCGGCAGACAGGACCAGCGCAAGCAGACCGCTCATCCAGACCCATCTCATCAAGGTAGCGCCTCCCCGGGGCGTGATGCGGCATCCTCCGCGCTCGGCAGGTCGCACGCACCCCGCACCACTTCGATGACATCGCCCGATACGCTCAGCATCCCGCCCTCTCGCTGCAGATCCGCTGCCGAGTCTAACCGACGACACCGCAACGTGCAGGGCGATTGCCTTCTTTGCGCGCCGCCCTCCCACGCGACACCAGGCTTGCGTGCGAGCGCCGCAGCGGCGCTATGATGCAGCCTTCGCTCCCGGATGGTGCGGCGCAAAATGAACGACTATCTCCCGATTACGGACCCCGTCCTGGTGTTCGCACTCGTCGCGTTGCTGATCCTGCTTGCCCCCATCGTGATGGGGCGCTGGCGCCTGCCTGGCACGATCGGTCTGCTGCTGGCGGGTGCCATACTCGGCCCCAATGCCCTCGGCGTACTCGCCCGCGACCAGTCGTTCGTGCTGTTCGGCACCGTCGGCTTGCTGTACATCATGTTTTCCGCCGCGCTCGAGATCGACCTCGTCGTGCTCAAGCGCTACCGCATGCACAGCCTCGTCTTCGGCCTGCTCACCTTCGCCATTCCGCAAGGTGTGGGCACGCTGGTGGGGTACTACGTCCTCGGCTTCAGCCTGCCTGCAGCGATTCTGCTCGCAAGCCTGTTCGCATCGCACACACTGCTGGCGTACCCGGTCACCCGACAGCTCGGCATCGCACACAATCAAGCCGTCACCACTGCCATCGGCGGCACGATCATCACCGACACCCTCGCCCTGCTCGTACTCGCCGTGATCGCCGCGTCGACACGTGGCGACACTGGGGACTACTTCTGGCACACGCTGGTCGGAAGCCTCGTGCTCTATGGCGTGATCGTGCTGTTCGGCCTGCCCAAGCTCGCACGCTGGTTCTTCCGCAATGTCGGACGCAACGGGGTGTCGGAGTTCGTCTTCGTGCTGTCGACGGTGTTCGGCTGCGCCGGCATGGCGCACCTTGCCGGTTCGGAACCGATTGTCGGCGCCTTTCTCGCCGGCCTTGCGCTGAACCGGCTGATCCCGCACAACAGCGCACTCATGAACCGGATCCAATTCACCGGAGAAGCGATCTTCATCCCCTTCTTCCTGCTTTCGGTCGGCATGCTGCTCGATGTCAGCGTGCTTGTCGCAGACGTGCGCTCACTGTCGATCATGCTCGCCATGCTCACCTCCGTGCTGGTGACCAAGTGGCTTGCCGCCGCCGCCACTCGCGTGTTGCTCGGCTACAGCCGCGAGCAGGCCGGCCTTGTATTCGGTCTGAGCGTCGCTCAGGCCGCGGCTACGCTGGCGGCAACCATCGTCGGCTACGATCTGGGCCTTTTCGACGATGCGGTGGTCAACGGCGCGATCATGATGATGCTGGTGACCTGCATCGTCGCCCCCCTGCAGGTCGATCACCACGGCCGCAAGATCGCCCGCCAGAGTGCAAGCAACGACAACGCGGTGATCGGCTCGAAGCAACGCATCCTCGTCAGCCTGTCCAGTCGTGCGCCACACAAGGCCTTGCTCGACCTGGCGATGATGCTGCGCGAACCGGACCAGCAGCAGCCCATATTCCCGTTGACGGTCATCGAGGACAGGGAGGACGCGAACGAAAAGGTCGTAGCGGCAGAACGTGTCCTGTCACGCGCAACGAGCTACCTTTCCGCTGCCGACGTGGGCTCGCAGCCGACCACCCGCATCGACCTGAACCTTGCATCGGGCATCCTCAAGGCGCGGCGCGAGCTAAGTGGAACCGACGTCATCGTCGGCTGGAGCGAACGCACCACGGCACCCGAGCTGTTCTTCGGCTCGCTGGTCGAGAACATGTTGACCGAGCGCGAATACAACCTGATCGTAAGCCGCCCCAGGACACCCCTGAACACCTGCAGCCGGCTGCTTTTCGCCATTCCACCCGACGCCCGCCACGAACCCGGCTTTCCGCTCGCCGTGCGTCTGGTCAAGCGCCTTGCCAGACAGCTCGACGGCACGCTCGTGATCCTCACCGAAACCAAACAGGAGGCCGAGGTCAGCAAACGCGTCAAGGGCATTGCACCACAGTGCGAGGTACGCACGCTGGGGCTGGCGAAGTGGTCGAATCTGATCCGCGTCATCAGCGACAAAAAGGGCCCGGGAGACGCCCTCGTCCTTTATGGCGCGCGCGTCGGCGGTCTCGCCTGGCGCCCGGCGATGCGCTTGCTGCCCGGGCGTCTGGCCGGCATCTTTCCGGAGACGAACATCCTGCTCGTCTATCCAGCCATACCGCGTGACGAGCGTGGCGACGACCTCGCCCTGGGGGCGGGCGCGCAAACGGTGATCGATGTCAGCGATTCGAACCGGAGAGTAAGCATCTGAACGCCCCGCCCCCCGGTAGGAGCGGCGCAAGCCGCGAGGGGTTGAAGGCGACCACGCCGGATGACCGCTCAAAAAAGCTCGCGGCTGGCGCCGCTCCTACAGGAGAGCGCCGCAGCGTTTGTTCCCGCCGTAGGAGCGGCGCAAGCCGCGAGGGTTTGAAGGCGGATATGCATCTATCTGCTGCGGGCGGCCGACGCTGCACCTGGCCGACCGGATCAATGCCGTCGCCGCAGCACGACGGCATAGATGAGCACATTAGCAACGATCACGACGCCTGCGAGCACAACTTGGATCTGCGGCGTCAACCCGGGCGGGTAGATCAGCGCCAGCAGGTAGTGCTCGATGAAGCCGGCCGTGTAGCCCGCTTGACCGGCCTTCGCGCGCAAGAGATTTTCCAGCGGCGTGAGCGGGCAGATACCCCCGCTCAGCTCGATGAACACGCCCCAGGCCACGGCCGGCAGATGCAGAAGCGGCGCCCACCTCCAGCGCAGCGCAAACAGCCCGCCCAACACGACGAACAGGATGAAGCAGAGGTGCAGTACCAGCACGCCGTCGGCCGCCACGCGGTAGATCACGGTCGAGCCTCCTCAGGCATCCTGCCCGGCACACGGCGCCCGCCGGGGTGCCATGCCCCGGCCCCGCCGCCGCTGTCGACCTCAGCCGACGATGGTCTGCGCCTCTCCAGCCTTGCGCGCATCGATGCGGCCGATCCGGTACACCGCCTCGCCCGCCGCCTTGAGCGCAGCCTCGGCCGCATCCGCATCCGCCGCTGCAACGACGACCGCCATGCCGATGCCGCAGTTGAACACGCGGTACATCTCCTGCATGTCGACGTTGCCTTCCTTCTGCAGCCACTGGAACAGCGGCGGCAGCGTCCAGCTCGCGGCGTCGATGCGGGCGGTGAGCTCGTCGCGCAGGATGCGCGGCACGTTCTCGGTGATGCCACCGCCGGTGATGTGGGCCATGCCCTTCACCACACCGGGTTGCGCCTGCATCAGCGCCAGTAGCGGCTTGACGTAGATGCGGGTCGGCTCCATCACCACGTCGCGCAGCTTGCGGCCGTGGAAGTCGGCGTCGAGGTCGGGCTGGGCGACGTCGATGATCTTGCGGATCAGCGAGTAGCCATTGGAGTGCGCGCCGCTCGAGGCCAGGCCGAGTACCACGTCGCCCGGTACGATCCTGCTGCCGTCGATGATGTCGGCCTTCTCCACCGCGCCAACGGCAAAGCCGGCGAGGTCGTACTCGCCGGCCGGGTACATGCCCGGCATCTCGGCGGTCTCGCCGCCAATCAGCGCGCAACCGGCCAGCTCGCAGCCCTGGGCGATGCCCTTGACCACGTCGGCGGCAGTGTCTACGTCGAGCTTGCCGCAGGCGAAGTAGTCGAGGAAGAACAGCGGCTCGGCACCCTGCACCAGGATGTCGTTGACGCTCATTGCCACCAGATCCTGGCCAACGGTGTCATGCTTGTCGAGTTGGAAGGCGAGCTTGAGCTTGGTGCCGACGCCGTCGGTGCCCGACACCAGCACCGGCTCCTTGTACTTCTTCGACAGTTCGAACAGTGCGCCGAAACCGCCGATGCCGCCCAGCACCTCGGGACGCATGGTGCGCTTGGCGAAAGGCTTGATGCGGTCGACCAGGGCGTCGCCGGCTTCGATGTCCACACCGGCGTCGCGGTAGGAAAGGGAGGCTTGATTGGGAGAGGTGGGTGCGCTCAAGGTCGGTCCTCTGGGCTCGCAAGAAATGCAGGGCGGGGCCACCCGGCGGCGCACTCAACTTGAGGCCGCCACGCCAAGTGGCTACATTTACGGGTTCCGCGGGCGGCTGACGCCCGCGCCAAGTCCGCGATTTTACTTGAAATGAACACTGCCCGCGCCGATCGCCTGCAAACCCGCGTCTGGATGGCGACCGGTATCGCACTGGTCGGCCTGTTCTGGCTGCTCGGCCCGATCCTGACGCCCTTCGTGATTGCCGCGGTGTTCGCCTACATCTGCGACCCGGCCGTCAATTGGATGGTCGCGCGCCGGGTGCCACGCGCGCTCGCCGTACTGCTGGTGATCATCGGCCTCGGCCTGGTACTGGTGGCCCTGGCCTTGATCCTGCTGCCAATGGTGTATCGCGAAGGCGTACTGCTGGTGCGCCGCCTGCCCGAGCTGATCGAGCTCTTCAATGCCGAGGTCGCCCCCCTACTGCAGGCCCGGCTGGGCGCAGAGATCAAGCTCGATGCCGAGCAGTTCCGCAAGCTCCTGACCGACCACTGGGACAGTGCGCAGGACCTGCTGCCGATCATGCTCGGGCACCTCAAGACCGGGGGCATGGCGGTGATCGCCTTCGTCGCCAACCTGTTCCTGATTCCGCTGGTAATGTTCTATCTGCTGCAGGAGTGGCCGCGCATCCTTGCCGAACTGCAGCGCATCGTGCCGCGGCCGATGCTCGAGCGCACGCTGCGCATCATCGGCGACATCGATTCGGTGATGTCCGAGTTCCTGCGCGGCCAGCTCTCGGTGATGCTGCTGCTCGCGGTCTTCTACAGCGTCGGGCTGTGGCTGGCCGGACTCAAGTTCGCCCTGCCGGTGGGCGTGCTCACCGGCCTGCTGGTGTTCATCCCCTTCGTCGGTTTTGGTGGCGGCCTGTTGCTGGCGATCATGGCCGCGCTACTGCAGGGCGAGGGCATCACACCGCTGCTCGGGGTTGCCGTGGTGTACAGCCTCGGCCAGCTGCTCGAGAGCTTCCTGCTCACCCCCTACCTGGTCGGCGAGCGCATCGGCCTGCACCCGCTGGCGGTCATCTTTGCGCTCATGGCGTTCGGCCAGCTGTTCGGCTTTGTCGGCGTGCTGGTGGCGCTGCCAGTGAGTGCAGCATTGCTGGTGGGTCTGCGCGAGATACGAGGTGCCTGGTACGCCAGCCCGGTTTACCTGGGCCGCGACGGTGCTACGCCACCTACCGCTGACGAGGGCGAAAAATGAAACAGCTCGTCCTCGACATCCGCCCTGACACGCCACCGACCCTCGAGAATTTCGTCGCCGGCACCAATGCCGAGCTGGTCGCAACCGTATCGCTGCTCGCCAGCCTGGGTACGGCGCGGCAGCTGCCGGTGCGCCATGTCTACCTCTGGGGCGCGCCCGGCAGCGGACGCAGTCACCTGCTGCGCGCAGCGGCGGCCCTCGCGCGCGAAAGCGGCCGCCCCGCTCACCTGTTCACCGCTGCCGACATCGACGACAACCTGCCCGAAACGCCCGACGCCATGGTGGCGGTGGACGATGTAGACCAATTGGGCGCCGAGGCCCAGATCGCGCTCTTCAACGCCTTCAACCGTGCCCGCGGCAACGGCCAGTCGCTGCTGCTCGCCGGTCCGTCAGCCCCGCTCGGCCTGAACTTGCGCGAGGACCTGCGCACCCGCATCGGCCAGTGCCTGATCTACGAGGTACAGCCGCTCGACGACGATTCGCGCGCGGGCATCCTCGGCACGCTCGCCGAGCGGCGCGGCCTGCGTCTGTCGGACGAAGTGATCGACTTCCTGCTGCGCCATGGTCGCCGCGACCTCGCCAGCCTGCGCACCGTGCTCGATGCGCTCGACGCCGCCTCGCTCGAACGCAAGCGTCCGATCACCCTGCCCCTGCTGCGCGAGATGATGCAGCACGGGCTCGAGATCTGAGCCCTCTCACGCACTCAGCCCCTCACCAATACGACCTACCAGCCAACGGAGCACCGCCTTGAACCTCGCCCTCTTCGACCTCGACAACACCCTGCTTGCCGGCGACTCGGATTTTGCCTGGGCCCAGTTCCTGATCGGCAAGGGCGTCCTCGACCGCGAAGTCCAGGAAGCGAAGAACATCGAGTTCTACGAGCACTACAAGGCCGGCACGCTGGACATCTTTGCCTTCCTCGACTTCCAGCTCGCACCGCTGGCGCGCCACCCGCGCGCCCAGCTCGACACCTGGCATCGCGAGTTCATGGACGTCGTGATACGCCCGATGATCACGGCCAAGGCACGAACGCTGGCCCGCCAGCACATGGACGATGGCGCTATGGTTGCGGTAGTGACCGCAACCAATGCCTTCGTCACCGGACCGATCGTGCGCGAGTTCGGCATCCCGCACCTGGTAGCGACGATCCCCGCCCAGGAAGGCGGCGCCTTCACCGGCAAGCCCCGCGGCACGCCGGCCTTCAAGGCCGGCAAGATCGAACGTGTCGAAGCCTGGCTGGAATCGCTCGGCCTGCACATGGGCAGCTTCGAGCACAGCTGGTTCTACAGCGACTCGCACAACGACCTGCCGCTGATGGGCCGCGTGTCCAACCCGGTCGCGGTCGATCCGGATGACACCTTGCGCGCCCATGCCACCGCGCAGGGCTGGCCAGTGATCTCGCTGCGCTGAATGCGCGGGCGGGGGAAGGCGCACCGCCGCAACGGGGCGATCGGTTATCATTGCCGGCTTATGCAAGCACGACGCCTTCCCCAATGATCCGCAAGCTGCTGCGCAAGGTCTTCAAGCGCCCGGCGCCCACCGTCCGCCACCAACCCGCCCGCATCCCGCTCGAACGCCACGGCATCCGGCGCGAGCAGCTGTCGCCTGCCGCGCGCAAGGTGTGCATGACGCTGCAGGAGCAAGGCTACACGGCCTTCGTCGTCGGCGGCGCGGTACGCGACCTGCTCATCGGCCAACCGCCGAAGGATTTCGATGTCGCCACCAGCGCCACCCCCGAACAGGTGCGCGCGGCTTTCCGGCGTTCGCGCATCATCGGCCGCCGCTTCAAGATCGTGCATGTGATGAGTGGGCCGGAGACCATCGAGGTCTCCACCTTTCGCGCCAGCCAGGACGCCGAATCGGCCGAAACCGACGAACACGGCCGCGTGCTGCGCGACAACGTCTTTGGCAACCAGGAAGAAGACGCCACCCGCCGCGACTTCACGGTCAACGCCCTGTACTACGACCCGGGCACCGAGACCATCATCGACTACCACCACGGCGTTGCCGACATCGAACAGCGCACCCTGCGCATGATCGGCGACCCGCGCACACGCTACCGCGAAGACCCGGTTCGCATGCTGCGCGCCGTGCGCCTGGCCGCCAAGCTCGGTCTGACGATCGACCCTGCCGCGCGCCACCCCATCCGCGAGATGGGTGTGCTGCTCGAGAACGTCCCGGCGGCGCGGCTCTTCGACGAAATGCTCAAGCTGCTGTTCTCGGGCCACGCCGTCAAATGCCTGCAGCAGTTGCGCGAAGAAGGCCTGCACCACGGCCTGCTGCCCCTGCTCGACGTCATCCTCGAGCAGCCTATGGGCGAACGCTTCGTTTGGCTGTCGCTGCAGAACACCGACGAGCGCGTCCGCCAGGACAAGTCGGTGTCGCCCGGCTTCCTGTTCGCCACCCTGCTCTGGCACGAGGTCCTCGCCGCCTGGGAGCGCAGGAAGGCGGCAGGCGAGGCCGGCCAACCTGCACTGTTCGAGGCCATGGACGAAGTCCTCGACGCTCAAGCCGGCAAGCTGGCGATCACGCGCCGCATCGCGGGCGACATCAAGGACATCTGGGCGCTGCAGCCGCGCTTCGACAAGCGCAGCGGCAAGACGCCCTACCGCCTCATCGAGCAGCCGCGCTACCGCGCCGGATGGGACTTCCTGCGCCTGCGCGCGCAGGCGGGTGAGATCCCGATGGAGATCGTCGACTGGTGGAACGACTTCGCCCATGCCGGTCATGACGAGCGTGAGGCATTGCTGCGCCAGGCACCTGCCGAAACCAGTCCGGCGAAGAAGAAGCGCCGCCGTCGGCGCAAGCCCGCAGGGGGCGGCGAGGCCGGCACGGCGCCGGAAGGCGCCTGAACGCCTCATGAGCCCCCCGGTACGCGCGTTCGTCGCCTTCGGCGCAAACCTCGGCGACCCTGTCGCCGCTTTTGCACTTGCCCTACAGCGCCTGGACGCGTTGCCATCAACGCGGGTCCTGGCCCGCTCCGCGCTGTACCGCAGCGCACCGGTCGGGGTGGTAGGCCAGCCCGACTACATCAACGCGGTCATCGAACTGTCCACCAGCCTCGACGCACGCATCCTGCTCGAGGCCTTGCTGATGATCGAGCGCGAGGGCGGACGCACGCGCGATTTTCACATGGCACCGCGAACGATGGATCTCGACCTGCTGCTGCATGGCGAGGCAATCATCGACGAACCCGACCTGCAAGTCCCGCATCCGCGCATGCATCTGCGCGCGTTCACGCTCGTGCCGCTCGCCGAGATTGCGCCGGGCTTGCACATTCCGCGCCGCGGCGCCGTCAGCGACCTGCTCGCGGGCGTTGCCGACCAGGCCATCAGTCGCCACTGAACAGCCGCCGCCACTGAACAGCCGCCGCCACCGCAGCAGCACGCCCCCCACCCCGCCCAAGAAATACCGACGCACCACTGCGCCTTCCGAGGTTCCCATGCCTGTCTGGCTCCAGTCCGCTACATCGGCCGCAACCGCTAGCCCGGTATGGTTGCAGACCGCCCTGCTGCTCACCGCCTCCAACGTGTTCATGACCTTCGCCTGGTACGGACACCTCAAGAACATGCAGAGCAAGGCGTGGTACGTGGCCGCTCTCGTGAGCTGGGGCATCGCACTGTTCGAGTACCTGCTGCAGGTGCCGGCAAACAGGATCGGTGCAACCACCTTGAGCCTCGCGCAGCTCAAGATCATGCAGGAGGTGATCACGCTGCTCGTGTTCATCCCCTTCGTCGTGCTGTACATGAAACAGCCGCTCAAGCTTGACTATCTATGGGCGGCGCTGTGTATGCTCGGTGCCGTCTATTTCATCTTTCGCAGCTGACGAAGGCGCCCCGCATGCTCGACAAAGCCCGCTACATCGTCGTCGAAGGCCCTATCGGCGCCGGCAAGACCTCTCTCGCCCGTCGTCTGGCCGAACGCCTTCAGGCCGAGACCCTGCTCGAGCAGGCCGAACACAACCCCTTCCTCGGGCGCTTCTACCAGAACGCGGAGCGCTGGGCGCTGGCGACGCAGGTGTCCTTCCTGTTCCAGCGCCTGGACCAACTCGCCGCACTCGGCCCGGTCGACGGCGACCGCCGCGTGGTGTCGGACTTCCTGCTCGACAAGGACCGCCTGTTTGCAGAGCAGAACCTGGGGGCGGACGAACTCGCGCTCTATCAGCGCGTGCACGACAGCGTGCAGCAGGTCGAACCGCCCCGGCCCGACCTCGTGATCTATCTGCAGGCGCGCCCGGACACCCTGATGGAGCGCGTCCGCAAGCGCGGACTGGACGCCGAGCGTCGCATCACCGAGCTCTACCTCGAGCAGGTCGCCAACCGCTACACGCGCTACTTCTACCAGTACGACGCAGCACCGCTGTTCATCGTCGACGCTGGCGTCCTCAACCCGGTCGACAAGGACGAGGATTTCGAGCTCCTGCTCGAACGCCTGCGCGAGATGCGGGGCTATCGCGAGTTCTTCGGCTACGCGGGCTGAGCCCCTTGCCCGGGCCCGGATTCGCCACCGGACACCCAGCCGGCGCAGCGTCACACTTGTGCAATGCACCACTTTGGTGAAAACTCCGGGCTCCCTTCAGGAGTGACCCATGAGCTACCTCCAGGACCAGAAACCCGTCAGTCTGTTCGAACTTGGCAAGATGCGCGCCGAAGGCCGCAAGATCGCCATGCTCACCTGTTATGACGCAAGCTTTGCCGCTCTGCTCGGCCGCGCCGGCGTCGACAGCATCCTCATCGGCGACTCGCTCGGCAACGTGCTGCAAGGCCAGAAATCCACGCTGCCGGTCACACTCGAGCAGATGGCCTACCACACCGAGTGCGTGGCGCGTGCCAATGCCCGCCCGTTCATCGTCACCGACATGCCCTTCGGCAGCTATCACGAGAACCGCGAGCAAGCCATGCGCAACGCCGCACGCCTGATGGCGGCCGGTGCCCAGATGGTGAAACTCGAGGGTGGCGAGTTCATGGCCGACACGATCCGCTTCCTGGTCGAGCGCGGCGTACCCGTCTGCGCCCACATCGGCCTCACCCCGCAGGCAGTACATCAGCTTGGCGGCTATCGCGTACAGGGTCGCAGCGAGGAAGGCGCGGCGCGGCTCAAGGCCGACGCCCTCGCCCTCGAGCAGGCCGGCGCGGCGCTGATGGTGATGGAGATGGTGCCCGCCGAGCTTGCCAGCACGATCACGCGCAGTCTGAGCAGTATGGCTACCATCGGCATCGGCGCGGGGGCAGGCTGCGATGGCCAGGTGCTGGTGCTGCACGACATGCTCGGCGTATTCCACGGCAAGACCGCACGCTTTGTGCGCAACTTCATGGACGGCGCGACCAGCATCGAGGACGCCGTGGCGCGCTACGCCGCCGCCGTCAAGGACGGCAGCTTCCCGGCCGCCGAACACTGCTACTGAACGGCCCGTTCGCCGACCTCGCCCCCCTTTCCAGCACACCCTACGCAAGACCAGGACGCAATGCAGATCCACCACACCATCGAGAGCCTGCGCAGCGCGCGCGCGCAGGCAGGCCGAGTGGCCTTCGTGCCGACCATGGGCAACCTGCACGAGGGCCATATTGCGCTGATGCGACAGGCCCGCGCGCACGCCGACTGTGTGATTGCGAGCATCTTCGTCAACCGCCTGCAGTTCGGCGCCGGCGAGGACTTCGACCACTACCCGCGCACCTTTGCCGCCGACTGCGAGAAGCTCGAAGCGGCCGGCGTGGCGCACCTGTTCGCGCCCGACGAGCAGGTCATGTACCCGCAGCCGCAGCGCTACCATGTCGAACCCGCGCCGGCACAGGTCTCCATCCTGGAGGGCGAATTCCGCCCGGGCCATTTCCGTGGCGTGGCGACCGTGGTGATGAAGCTGCTCAACATCGTGCAGCCCGACGTCGCCCTGTTCGGCAAGAAGGACTACCAGCAACTGATGGTGTTGAGCAACATGGTGCGCGAGATGGCGATGCCGGTCGAGGTGTTGCCGGGAGACACGGTGCGCGCCGACGACGGCCTTGCGCTGTCCTCGCGCAATGGCTACCTGAGCGCCGAAGAACGCCGCCGCGCGCCCCTGCTCCACCGCCTGCTGTGCCGCATCCGCGACGCGGTGCGCAGCGGCGACCATGACCTGCTCAAGCTCGAGACCGAGGCCATGGCAGAACTCGAGGCCGCTGGCTGGCAACCGGACTACATCGCGGTGCGCCGGCGTGCCGACCTGCAACCGCCGGTGCACCTGGACGATGCACTCGTCGTCCTCGCAGCCGCGCGCCTGGGCAAGACACGGCTGATCGACAACCTGGAGATCTGACGCCCGTCAGGGTTCCTCCGGCCTTGCGTCCATGCCCAGTTATGGTTAAAAACGGGGTACAAGAACACCGCGCATCTGCGGCCTGCACATAAACAAGGATGGGGGATTGAAAAGATGGCGACGAGCGTAAGACAGATCCTGGAACAAAAGGGCGCAACCTTTCATGCGGTGCGGCCCACCGATTCGGTCTTCGATGCCCTCTCCCTGATGGCGCAATTCGACGTTGGCTCGGTGCTGGTCATCGACAACGATCGCCTGGTCGGAATCTTCACCGAGCGTGACTACGCCCGCAAGGTCGTGCTCAAGGGCCTGATGTCGCGCGACGTGAAGGTGGGCGACCTGATGACGGCAAACCCGCACACCGTCTCGCTCAGCCACCAGGTGGACGAGGTGATGTCGATCATGACCGAACGCCGCTTCCGTCACCTCCCCGTGGTCGAGGAAGGCAAGGTGCTCGGCATCGTGACGATCGGCGACATGGTCAAGTCCATCGTCAGTCACCAGAAAGAGACGATCAAGCATCTCGAGAGCTACATCGCCGGCGACCTCGCCGCCGAGTGAGAGCGCTCGAGCGGGTTTGATACCCCGCTGAACGCAACCAGCAAGACGCCGGACACCGTCCGGCGTCTTGCTTTGCACCCTGGTGTTGCAAGCAGGCCTATTGCTGCAGCGCCTTGCCGACGATCTCCGCCACGTCAGGCGACAGCCCCGGGCTTGCAAGCACACGCTCGAGCTGAGGCCGGATACGCGCCTGCAGCGCAGGCACATAATGGCGCCAGTTCTCGAGCGCACGCGCCATTCGCGCGGCGACCTGCGGATTGCGCGCATCGAGCGCGATCACCTGGTCGGCCCAGAAGGCATAACCGCTACCGTCGGCAAGGTGGAATTCACCCGGGTTTGCACGGAAATAGGTGCCGAGCAGGGCATAGACCTTGTTCGGATTGGCGAGACTGAACGCAGGATCGCTCAGCAGTACCCTGACCCGGTCCAGCGCCGGCTCCCCGCCCTCTTCCCAACGCCATGCGCCGGCCTGCAGTGCGAACCACTTGTCGAGCACCAGCGCGTCATTGCGATAGCGCGCATGGAAGGCAAGCAGCGCCGCGCCGCGTGCCGGGCTGCTGCTCTGCACCAGCGCCGCGAGCGCGCCAAAGCGCTCGGTCATGTTGGTCGCCGCCGCGAAGCGCGCCTCGGCGAGCGCCAGGCCACTCGCCTGCCCACCCGCGCACAGGTAGCGCAAGGCCAGGTTGACCAGCGCACGCTTGCCAGCGTCACCGGGGTGGTAACGATAAGGGCCGCTCACCTGCATGCCATCGACCACTCTCAGCCAGTCGCCGGCGAGCTCGCGGCCAAGTGCTCCCATCACGGCGATCAGCGCCGTGCGCAGCGCCCCCGGATCAGCCGGGGACATGCGCTCGAGCAGATAGGGCTCGGCCGGCAGGGCGAGCGCCTGGGCGCGGAAGGCCGGATCGAGGCGCGTATCGGCAAGCAGCGCCCGGAAGGCATTGACGAAGGCCTGCGGCAGGCCGGCACGGGCGCCGCCTGCCATCGCCAGGACGACGCGCTCGGCATAACGCTGGGCGGCATCCCAGCGGTTGAAGGGGTCGGCATCGTTCGCCATGCGGAAGGCCAGGCGGGCGTCATCCTCATCGAGCTCGAGGATGACCGGCGCCGAGAAGCCGCGCAACAGCGAGGGTACCGGCTCGGCGGCGAGGCCGATGAAGCGGAACACTTGCACTTCCTCGGTCAGCTTGAGCACCCGCGTCGTGACGCCCGCCTGGGTCTCGCCTTCGAGTCGCAGCGGCAGGTCACGGCCGTCCGGACCGATCAACCCGACCGCGACCGGGATCACCAGCGGCAGCTTGTCAGGCTGGCCAGGCGTCGCCGGGGTGTGCTGCGACAGAGTCAGGGCGTAGCAGCCATCGGCCGCATTCCATGTCCCGCTTGCCTTCACCCGCGGTGTGCCGGCCTGGCTGTACCAGCGCATGAACTGATCGAGATCGAAGCCGTTGTTGGCCTCGGACATCACCTCCACGAAGTCGTCGCAGGTCACCGCCTGGCCGTCGAAATAGCTGAAGTAGAGATCCATGCCATTGCGAAAACCTTCCTGCCCGAGCAGGGTGTGCAGCATGCGGATGACCTCGGCACCCTTTTCGTACACGGTGGCGGTGTAGAAGTTGTTGATCTCCTGGTAGCTGTCGGGGCGGATCGGATGCGCCATTGGGCCTCCATCCTCGGGGAACTGCGCCGCGCGCAGCACACGCACGTCGTCGATGCGCTTGACCGCGCGCGCCGAGGCCGCGCCCTCCGGCCCGGCAGCGCGCGCCAGCATGTCGGCCGAAAACTGCTGGTCGCGGAAGACGGTGAGACCTTCCTTGAGGGTGAGCTGGAACCAGTCGCGGCAGGTGACGCGGTTGCCCGTCCAGTTGTGGAAGTACTCGTGCGCAACGACGCTCTCGACGTTCTCGTAATCGACGTCGGTGGCGGTGTCCGGTTTGGCGAGGACGAACTTGGTATTGAAGATGTTCAGCCCCTTGTTCTCCATCGCCCCCATGTTGAAGTCGGCCACGGCCACGATCATGAAGCGGTCGAGATCGAGTTCCAGGCCGAAGGTCTCCTCGTCCCAGCGCATCGAGTTCACCAGCGCCTCCATCGCATGCTCGCAACGGTCGAGGTTGCCCTCCTCCACCCACACCTGCAGCAGCACCTCACGGCCGGACAGCGTGCGCACCTTGCGCTCGAGCGCGACCAACCTGGCCGCCACCAGCGCAAACAGGTAGGACGGCTTTGGAAAGGGGTCTTCCCACTTTGCGTAGTGACGCCCGTTGGGCAGCTCGCCCTGCCCCACCAGGTTGCCGTTCGACAGCAGCACCGGGCAGGCCTCGCGGTCGGCCTCCAGCGTCACCGTGTAGCGCGCCATCACATCCGGCCGGTCCGGGAACCAGGTGATGCGGCGAAAGCCCTCGGCCTCGCACTGGGTGAAGAAGCCGCCTGACGACAGATACAGGCCGGACAGCGTTGTATTGGCGCGCGGATCGACTCGCGTGCGCACTTCGACCATGACGGACTCGCCGGCGGCATCGATCTCGAGCAGCGCCCCCGTCTCGCGCAACGCCACCGGCTGCGCGCCATCGACGGTCAGCTCGAGGCGCTCCATGGCCTCGCCCCAGAGGCGGATCGGCCCCGGCGCGGCATCAGGATTGCGCACGCAGCGCATGCGGTTGGTCACCACTGTCGCACCGGCATCGAGGGCGAAATGGAGGTCAACGGTGTCTACCGTCCACGAAAGCGGCTGGTAGTCCGCGCGCTGGATGGTCTGGGGCTGCTCGTTCTGCATATTGTTCTCCGTGCAGCCAGGACTGCGGTCCGCAGGCTGGCGTTGGGGTCGGTTCCGGGGCGCTTGCCTGGCGCCGGACACCAGCGTCGAGCGGACCGACTGGTTGCGCCAGGGGAGGCCCCGAAGATCACTGCATCAGGTTTTGGGCGAAGACGGCAGGAGCACGATACAAGTCCCGGCCAGGCGGTCATGCAGGAACTGACGGTCACGATCGATCAGCGCCCACACCAGGCCACCACCGAACAGCATCAGCGACGGCCACGCAAGCGCATAGCGCAGCCAGGCCTGCCCACGGCCCACCGCACGGCCATCGTCGGCGCGCACGAGCTTGAGCCGCCACGTCTGCATCGACAGGGTCTGGCCGTTACGGCGCCAGTACCAGACGAAATAGGCGCCGAGTACGGCGAAGATGTGTACCCAGGCAAACCAGCCCGGTGGCGCGAACTCGAACACCACGCCAAGAACCAGATAGGGGATCAGGAAAGTCAGCGCAAGCACGCCGAGCAGGAGCAAGGACTCATAAAGCATTGCCGCCAGCCGTCGGCGCAACCCGGCAAGCTCGACCACCGGCCTTCCGGCCCGTGCCGAGCCCTCTGCCACCCCACCCTGGACGGGTTCAGGGCGGACAACGGCAGCCTTGCTCTTCCTACGTGTCATGAGGTCATCCGCAAAGCGCGCCTGGCCGATGGCACGGCAAGGCTGAAACAGAAAGGTGGAGCTCAGGACGGACCCGAGGCGGCCCGGCGACAGCGTGCCGGCCGCCCTGAGACGGGGTCGGACGCGCCCCGCCCATCGGAAAACCCGGATTTACAGGCACACGCACCAGGGACGCAGCCTTGACCAAACCGCGGACGGCCGGTAACGTTCTGCGTTTATTCAAACCCCAACAAACAAGCGAGCTTTCGATGGTGCTGTCCGGAGCCGAAATTGTAATCAGGTGCCTGCAGGAAGAAAAGGTCGAGTATGTCTTCGGCTATCCGGGCGGTGCGGTGCTGTTCCTTTACGACGCGCTGTTCCAGCAGGATCAGGTGCGCCACGTGCTGGTGCGCCACGAGCAGGCCGCGGTGCACGCTGCCGACGGCTTCGCGCGCAGCACCGAAAAGGTCGGCGTCGCACTGGTGACCTCCGGCCCTGGCGCCACCAACGCAGTCACCGGCATCGCCACTGCCTACTGTGATTCGATCCCGATGGTGATCATCTCCGGCCAGGTGCCCACGGCGGCGATCGGCCAGGACGCCTTCCAGGAAGTCGACACCGTCGGCATCACCCGTCCCTGCGTGAAACACAACTTCCTCGTCAAGGACGTGCGCGACATCGCGGCGACGATGAAGAAGGCCTTCTACCTGGCGCGCACCGGGCGCCCCGGGCCCGTGCTGGTCGACATTCCCAAGGACGTGTCGATGCACAAGTGCGAGTTCGAGTATCCGCGCGAGATCTCGATGCGCTCGTACAACCCGGTGGTCAAGGGCCACTCCGGCCAGATCAAGAAGGCCGTGCAACTGCTGCTCGAAGCCAAGCGCCCGATGATCTACACCGGCGGCGGCGTGGTGCTGTCCAACGCCGCCGAACAGATCACCCGCCTCACCCGCCTGCTCGGCTACCCGATCACCAACACCCTGATGGGCCTGGGCGGCTACCCCGCCAGCGATCGTCAGTACCTGGGCATGCCGGGCATGCACGGCACTTTCGAAGCCAACATGGCGATGCACTACTCCGACGTGCTGCTCGCCGTCGGCGCCCGCTTCGACGACCGCGTCATTGGCAACCCGGCGCACTTTGCCGAAGAGCCGCGCAAGATCATCCACGTCGACATCGACCCCTCCTCCATCTCCAAGCGCGTCAAGGTTGACGTCCCCATCGTCGGCGACGTCAAGGAAGTGCTCGAGGAGATGATCCGCCAGCTCGAGGCAGGCGAGGCCCGCCCCAACCCCGATGCGCTCGCCGCATGGTGGAAGCAGGTCGACGAGTGGCGCAGCCGCAAGTGCATGGTGTACAAGAACTCGGACGAGATCATCAAGCCGCAGTTCGTCATCCAGAAGCTCTGGGAAGTAACCGGCGGCGAGGCCATCGTCACCTCCGACGTTGGCCAGCACCAGATGTGGGCCGCGCAGTACTACGCCTTCGACAAGCCGCGGCGCTGGCTCAACTCTGGCGGCCTCGGCACCATGGGCGTGGGCATGCCCTACGCCATGGGCGCCAAGCTCGCCAACCCGGACCGCCAGGTGGCCTGCGTGACCGGCGAGGCCTCGATCCAGATGAACATCCAGGAACTGTCGACCTGCAAGCAGTTCCGCCTGCCGATCAAGATCTGCAACCTCAACAACCGCTACCTGGGCATGGTGCGCCAGTGGCAGGAACTGTTCCACGGCGGGCGCTACTCCGAGTCCTACATGGATTCGCTGCCCGACTTCGCCAAGCTGGCCGAGTCCTACGGCCACGTCGGCATCCGCGTGGACCGCCCGGCCGACGTCGAAGGCGCGCTGCGCGAGGCCTTCACCACGCACAAGGACGAACTCGTCTTCCTCGACTTCCAGGTCGACCAGACCGAGAACGTGTACCCGATGGTGCAAGGCGGCAAGGGTCTCACCGAGATGATCCTGTCGGCCGAAGACCTCTGAACGCCCTCCCGCTGAACCCGGACCCGAACACACCATGCGTCACGTCATCTCCCTCCTGATCGAAAACGAAGCCGGTGCGCTGTCGCGCGTGTCCGGCCTGTTCTCGGCGCGCGGCTACAACATCGAATCGCTCACGGTGGCCCCCACCGAGGACGCCTCGATGTCCCGCATGTCGATCGTCACCACCGGCTCCGACGACATCATCGAGCAGATCACCAAGCAGCTGAACAAGCTGATCGAGGTGGTCAAGGTGGTCGACATCTCCGAAGCGGCCCACATCGAGCGCGAGCTGATGCTCATCAAGGTGCGCGCCACCGGCAAGGACCGCGAGGAGATCAAGCGCACCACCGACATCTTCCGCGCCCGCATCATCGACGTCACCGACACGTCCTACGTCGTCGAACTGACTGGCAACCAGGGCAAGCTCGACGCCTTCATCGGCGCGATCGACCCCTCGCTGATCCTCGAGACGGTGCGCTCGGGCGTGTGCGGCATCGGCCGCGGCGACCGCGTACTCAAGCTCTGAGGCTGCGCGCGCTCGCATCCACACTCGCAGAACCCCGCACCACCTCCAGACCCGCTAAGCAAGAAAGGAAAGACATGAAGGTTTATTACGACAAGGACGCCGACCTCTCCCTCATCAAGGGCAAGAAGGTCACCATCGTCGGCTACGGCTCGCAGGGCCATGCCCACGCCCAGAACCTGTCCGACTCCGGCGTCAAGGTCACCGTCGGCCTGCGCAAGGACGGCTCGTCGTGGGACAAGGCCAAGGCTGCCGGCCTCAAGGTCGAAGAGATCGCCAAGGCCGTCAAGGGCGCCGACGTCGTCATGATCCTGCTGCCGGACGAGAACATCCCGCAGGTCTACAAGGACGAAGTCGAACCGAACATCAAGAAGGGCGGCGTGCTCGCCTTCGCCCACGGTTTCAACGTGCACTACAACCAGGTCGTGCCGCGCGAGGACCTGGACGTGATCATGGTCGCCCCGAAGGGCCCCGGCCACACCGTGCGTTCCGAGTACCTGCGCGGGGGCGGCGTGCCGTCGCTGATCGCCGTGTACCAGGACAAGTCCGGCAAGGCGCGTGACATCGCCCTTTCCTACGCCGCAGCCAACGGCGGTACCAAGGGCGGCGTGATCGAGACCAACTTCCGCGAAGAGACCGAGACCGACCTCTTCGGCGAGCAGGCCGTGCTGTGCGGCGGCGCCGTCGAGCTGGTGAAGATGGGTTTCGAGACCCTGACCGAAGCCGGCTACGCGCCCGAGATGGCCTACTTCGAGTGCCTGCACGAACTCAAGCTGATCGTCGACCTGATGTACGAAGGCGGCATCGCGACGATGAACTACTCGATCTCGAACAACGCCGAGTACGGCGAGTACGTGACCGGTCCCGAGGTCATCAACGAGCAGTCGCGCGAAGCCATGCGCAACGCGCTCAAGCGCATCCAGACCGGCGAGTACGCCAAGATGTTCATCCTCGAGGGCCGCACCAACTACCCGAGCATGACCGCCCGCCGCCGCCTGAACGCCGCCCACCCGATCGAGCAGGTCGGCGCCCAGCTGCGCGAGATGATGCCCTGGATCAAGGCCAAGGCCCTGGTCGACAAGTCGAAGAACTGATCTTCGCCTTCGGCTGACAGAGGCCGGTGCCGCGCAAGCGGCACCGGCCTTTTTCATTGCATCGGACCGTGGCCCCACACAGAAGCAGCGGACGCGCCCGGCCCCTTGTCCGCATGCGCTAGAATCCAGGCTTCGGAACTCCACGAAGCGACGCCGAACGTGTCCTACCCAGATCAAGAGCCGCTGCCGATGCTAGACAAGCGCCGCCGCGGCATCTACATCCTGCCCAACCTGTTTACAACCGCAGCGCTGTTCGCCGGCTTCTATGCGATCGTGCAGGCCATGAACGACCGCTTCGAGTATGCCGCGGTGGCGATCTTCGTCGCCATGGTGCTCGACGGACTGGACGGCCGCATCGCCCGCCTCACCAACACCCAGAGCGAGTTCGGCGCCGAGTACGACTCGCTGTCGGACATGGTGTCCTTCGGTGCCGCACCGGCCCTGGTCATGTACGAATGGGCCCTGCAGGACCTGGGCAAGCTGGGCTGGATCGCCGCCTTCATCTATTGCGCCGGCGCCGCGCTGCGCCTGGCGCGCTTCAACACCAACATCGACGTCGTCGACAAGCGCTTCTTCCAGGGTCTGCCCAGCCCGGCTGCCGCTGCGCTGATCGCAGGTATGGTCTGGGTCGGCCTGGACAACGGCTTCGCCGGCCCCGAACTGCAGTGGTACGCCTGCGGTCTCACCATCTTCGCGGGCGTTTCCATGGTCAGCAACGTGCTGTTCTGGAGCGGCAAGGACATCAACCTGCGCAAGAGCGTGCCCTTCATCGTGTTGATCGCGCTGGTGCTCGCCTTCGCGCTCATCTCGAGCTATCCGCCAGGCATCCTGTTCGCACTCTTCCTCGCCTACGCAGCGTCCGGCTACGTCTTCGCACTGGTGCGCTGGCGCCGACGCCGTCAGAATCGGCTGGAGGCGACGACGACAAGCACCACGCAGGCGGTCGAGACCGCCACGCCTGCAGCGCCCGAGCAGGGCGATTCCTCCGACCCCGGGAGCAAATCATGAAAGACAAGCTGATCATTTTCGACACCACCTTGCGCGACGGCGAGCAAAGCCCGGGCGCGTCGATGACGCGCGACGAGAAGCTGCGCATCGCCCGCCAACTCGAGCGCATGCGGGTCGACGTCATCGAGGCCGGCTTCGCCGCCGCCTCGAATGGCGACTTCGAGTCGGTGCGCGCGATCGCCGAAGCGATCAAGGAGTCCACCGTCTGTTCGCTGGCGCGCGCCAGCGAAGCCGATATCCGGCGCTCGGGTGAAGCGATCGCCCCCGCAGCACGCGGCCGCATCCACACCTTCATCGCCACCAGCCCGATCCATATGGAGAAAAAGCTGCGCATGACGCCCGACCAGGTGGTCGAGCAGGCAGTCAAGGCGATCGGCTGGGCGCGCCAGTTCACCGACGACGTCGAATTCTCGGCCGAGGACGCCGGACGCTCGGAACTCGACTTCCTCGCGCGCATCTTCGAAGCCGTGATCGCGGCCGGCGCCAGGACCATCAACGTGCCGGATACGGTCGGCTACAACGTACCCGACCAGTTCGCCGCGACCCTTCGCAGCCTGATCGAACGCGTACCCAATGCGGACAAGGTCGTATGGTCGGTGCACTGTCACAACGACCTCGGCCTCGCGGTGGCGAACTCGCTCGCCGCCGTGCGCGTCGGCGCACGCCAGGTCGAATGCACGATCAACGGGCTCGGCGAACGCGCCGGCAATGCCTCGCTCGAGGAAATCGTCATGGCGGTACGCACGCGCGCCGACATCTTCCCGGTCGAAACCGGGATCGACACCACCCAGATCGTACCCGCCTCCAAGCTGGTGTCTCAGATCACCGGCTACCCAGTGCAGCCCAACAAGGCCATCGTCGGCGCCAACGCCTTCGCTCACGAGTCGGGCATCCACCAGGACGGCGTGCTCAAACATCGCGAAACCTACGAGATCATGCGTGCCGAGGACGTCGGCTGGGGTGCCAACAAGCTGGTGCTCGGCAAGCTGTCCGGGCGCAACGCCTTCCGCGCCCGCCTGATCGAGCTCGGCATCGAGATCGAGAGCGAGGAGCACCTCAACCACGCCTTCGCGCGCTTCAAGGAACTCGCCGACAAGAAGCACGAGATCTTCGACGAGGACCTGACCGCGCTGATGCGCGACGAAGCCGTCACCCCAGAACTCGAGCACTACCGCCTGCTGTCGAGCCGTTTCCACTCCGAAACCGGAGAGACCCCGCTGGCGGCAATCACGCTGGCCGTCGGCGGCGCCGAGAAGCACGCCGAAGCCGAAGGCTCGGGACCGGTGGACGCGGCTTTCAAGGCCATCGAGTCGGTGGTGTCGAGCGGCAGCGAGCTGCTGCTCTACTCGGTCAATGCCATCACCACCGGCACCGACGCCCAGGGCGAAGTCACCGTACGCCTGTCAAGGAGCGGACGCGTCATGGACGGCCAGGGCGCCGACACCGACATCATCGTCGCCTCGGCCAAGGCCTACCTGAACGCGCTCAACAAGCTGCACGCCGGCACTGCACGCCTGAACCCCCAGGTCGGCCCCTGAACGCCGCCATCCCCTGGTCGACAGACCTGCCCAGATGAACAAGGCCCGCCGCAAGTGCGGGCCTTGTTCATTCAAGCGCGGCGGAAGTTGCCACCCGCTGCGAGCGAGGCGCCCTCAGTCCGGCCTGGCCGAGTCCGCCTCCTGCGCCCGCAGACGGGACGGCGCGGTATAGCGCGCATGGAAGGTCGTGCTGACGAACAGCGCTGTGGCCAGCGTAGCCTCGATGATCGCGAACACCCCCATCAGGCCTGGATCAGTGGCGCGCAACACACCCTCGGTGAAGTACAGCAGCGACAACATCGACACCCACTGCGAGGTGTAGCGCTTGCCGCGCAGGATACCGAACACCGCGGGCAGCAAGGGCACCGCCTTGAGAATCATCCACGAGCCGCCGGGGCGCAGCGGCGCAAGCCAGCCCTCCCACACCACGCTCAGCACGATCAGGCCGAGCAGTGCGAAGCTGGAAACACGTACGAAGATCTGTGGGTTCATGCGTTCCTCCCCAGCCGAAGCGCCACTTCAGCGAGCCGGCGCCCCTGGGCCCTGGCCAGCGTGATCTCCTCAGTGCTCAGCAGCGGCGCGCCATCGATGCCGGCCACGTGGGTCGCCCCATAGGGCGTCCCGCCACTTCGCGTATGCGCGAGCGCGGGCTCGGTGTACGGCAGGCCCATGAGCAACATGCCGTGGTGCAGCAGGGGCACCATCATCGTCAGCAAGGTACTCTCCTGTCCACCATGCAGCCCGCCGCTCGAAGTGAACACACAGGCCGGCTTGCCTGCGAGGACGCCGCCGACCCAGGCGCCGGCAAGGCCGTCGAGGAAGTACTTCATCGGTGCAGCCATGTTGCCGAAACGGGTCGGACTGCCCAACGCCAGGCCAGCGCACTGCTCGAGGTCAGCCGCTTCGACGTAGGGCGGACCGTCGGCCGGGATGTCGTCCTCGACCGCCTCGCATACCGTAGACACCCGTGGCACCGTCCTGACCCTGGCGCCAGCGCCGGGAACCTGATGGATACCGAGCGCGATCTGCTCGGCGAGCGCACGCACGGAGCCACGATGGCTGTAATAAAGAACAAGGATCTCTTGCATCGGCATCTGCATTCCAGGGCGGGGGGCCGAATTATACCCCTCACGCGCGTGCGCCTCCGGCGTTCCAGACCGCTCGTCGGTTCAGATCGGATAGGGGTCGATCTCGTACTGGAACAGTTCGACGCTGGGCGTCTGCATGTCCAGGCCCAGCGCGCGCGCCTGTGCCACATAGACATGCCCCAGATCGCGTACGAACACAAAGCGCCGCGATGCGTAGGTACCAGCCAGCGCCAGCATCGCCGGATGCCGCCGCACCGGCTCCATGACCGGCAGAGAAAGCGCTGGTGAAGGATGGAGCGCCGCCGTGCCGCGGAAACCGACCTTCACGGACTGGAATGAAGGGCCGATGAGTTGCAGACCGAGTTCAAGCTGTCCGGGATGCTCGCTGCGCACCCAACGCACGACGCATACCGACCACGGTTGCCCGTGCTCGCGCCGCAGCGCCACCGCACTGCCCGCCTCGACCTCGCAATCGACACCCGCAGCGCTCATGATCGCGTAACCACCGGGGCTCTCGTTCAGCACCACCCACTCGTGCACCCGCCCCTGCTCGCGCAACCCACATCCGAGCTCCCACACGGTCTTGAGGCCAACGCTGACCTGGATGACGTACTGCTGCGCCCGCCGCGGCTGCTCGCGCACCGGTGTTGCCATCCAGTGCATGCGCAGGCGACGCAGCAAGGCAAGCATCTCCAGCGGCGCAAGCCCGGCAGGAAATCCCCCCTCCTCCGCTGCGAGCGGCTCGATATCGCAACTGCTGCCTGCCAACTCAGCCGCAGTCATGTGTGCTGTTACCCAGTCGATGCACTCGCTGAGCTTCTGTGCCATCGCCCTCGGGTTGAACGCCCACGCCTGCCCTTCGGCCAGCAGTTCCGCGGGTACTGCGCGACGGGCAAGCGCCACCGGCGGCGCGTCGGCGCCGGGATCGATCCACCACACGGCACCGCCTTCGGTCGCTGCATCGGGCGCCAGCAAGGCGACCGCGAGGACGCGCTCATCGAGAAAATCGAACAACCAGGCAAGCTCACGCGCAGTAAGCCCCTCGGGCTGCGAAACCGCGACCGCAAGAAGGCGGAGATAGGCAGTGCGTGCTACGCTGGCCTCGCCTGCCGCAAGATCGACCGCGCTCGCCAGTCGGTGCGCCAGACGCCAGCAACCTGCGGGCGTCTGCATGGCAGCGAGTCCCGACAGCGCGCAGGCCTCGGTGACGAGTCCGAGCGCACTGGCAGCCAGCGTCTGGCGCGCAGCGCTGGCCCTCAGCAGCGAGCGCCGGCCGGCATCGACCAGCTCTGCGTAGGCCCCCGCAACATCGAGCAGGGCGACACAGACCTGCTCGGTAAGCTCGAACACGGTGGCGGCGAGCGGCAGGTGGGCCGCAAGCAACTGCGGACGCAAGCGCTCTGCCAGGTCCATCACCCGCTCGGACACCTCATCGACCAGCACCTGCTTGCGCTCGGCCGCGATGCCCGGCGCAGCCAGGATCGGCATGTGGCGCTTGAGCGCAACGAGATCCGCCGCAGGATCGTCAGCCGGCTCGCCACCCAGCCAGTCGCTCAGCGCCTGCAAGGCATCGGAAAGTGCTCGAGGGTCGTCCATCATCCTGCTCAATCAACGGGCTCGACCTGCATTCTAGCCGCTTGTGGGATCGCCGCGCGCACGCAGAGCACGACCATCGAGCATGCTGCCAGACCATGAACGGCAGAAGGAAAGACGTGCAAGTCCTTGCTCTTGCGGGAACGTTCCCATATAATCCGACGTTTTTCGCATCTACCGATCAGGAAAATCAGATGGTCGTCATTCGCCTTGCCCGTGGTGGCGCCAAAAAGCGCCCGTTCTTCAACATGGTTGTTGCCGATTCGCGCAACCGCCGCGACGGTCGCTTCATCGAGCGCGTTGGCTACTACAACCCGATCGCCTCGGGCGCCGAAAAGGGCCTCGTGGTCAACACCGAGCGCCTGGCCTACTGGGAGCAGAACGGCGCCCAGCTGTCGCCGACGGTCGCCCGTCTGGTCAAGCAGGCCGCCAAGGCCGCAGCCTGATCAGCGCCAGTCTGCTACGGCGGAATACGGCATGATCGTACTGGGGCGCATCGTCGCCCCTTTTGGCGTTCAGGGCTGGATCAAGATCCATCCCTTCGGCGACGACCCCGCTGCCTGGCGCAAGATGTCGCACTGGTGGTTGAGTCGTGACGACAATGCGCCTGCAGCGCAGTGGAAGCAATACACGCTGAGCGCCTGCCGCACGCACGGCAAGGGACTGGTTGCCACGCTGGCCGAAGTCCCCGACCGTAATGCGGCCGAGGCGATCAACGGCTTCTACATTGCCGCTCCACGCGAAGCCCTGCCCGCAACCGAAGACGGCGAGTACTACTGGGGCGACCTTGTCGGGCTCACCGTCGATAACGAGGCAGGCGAGGCCCTTGGCGTCGTCAGTGGACTGTTGTCGACCGGTGCCCACGACGTGTTGCAGGTGCGCGAAGGCGCGGGCGAAGATGCCGTCGAACGGCTGATTCCCTTCGTCGCCGCCTACGTGCTCGACGTTGACCTCGCTGCCCGGCATATCCGGGTGAGCTGGGAGAAAGATTGGTAGACGTCAGCCAGGAGGATGCGGGGCGGTCTGCCGGCATAGAAGGTGGCCAGCGTCGCTACGACGTGATCACGCTCTTCCCCGAGATGTTCTCTGCCCTCACGGCAAGCGGCATCACGCGGCGAGCGAAGGGCAAGGGGCTGTACGAACTCGGGCTCCACAACCCGCGCGACTACACCCACGACCCGCACCGCACGGTCGATGACCGCCCCTACGGTGGCGGGCCGGGCATGGTGATGCTTGCCGAGCCGCTGGCACAGTCGATCGCCGCTGCGCGCGCGGCACAGCACGCAGCCACGGGCAAGCAGGCCCGGGTGATCTACCTGTCGCCTCAGGGGCGCAGGCTGGATCAGGCGGTAGTGATGGAGTTGGCGGCAGAGGCGGGCCTGGTGCTGCTGTGCGGCCGCTACGAAGGCGTTGACCAGCGCCTGATCGATCGCGAGGTCGACGAAGAACTCTCGCTCGGCGACTTCGTGCTGTCGGGTGGGGAACTGCCGGCGATGGTGCTGCTCGATGCAATCGTGCGCCAGTTGCCCGGCGCACTGAATACCGCCGGATCGGCACAGGAGGACTCCTTCGCCGACGGCCTGCTGGACTGTCCGCATTACACGCGGCCAGAGCTGTACGAGAACGAACGCGTGCCCGACGTGCTGCTGTCGGGCAACCATGCGGCGATCCGCCGCTGGCGGCTGAAGCAGTCCCTGGGCCGCACCTGGCTGCGCCGGCCCGAATTGCTGGCTGCGCGGCCACTGAGCAAGACCGAATTGAAACTGCTTGACGAGTTCAGGCAGGAGCAAGCCGGGGCAAAAGGCGACCTGCATGCGCAGGGTGTCTGAAAGCCCGATCACAAACGGCAGGCATCAGGTTTCGACCTGCTCTGCTGCCAGGCCGATGCAACAAGGCAGAGGCCGATAACATAGATGGAGTTAGTCCAATGAACCTGCTTCAGCAACTCGAACAAGAAGAGATCGCCCGCGTTTCCGAAGGCAAGACCATCCCCGAGTTCGGTCCCGGCGACACCGTGATCGTCCAGGTGAAGGTCAAGGAAGGCAACCGCGAGCGTCTGCAGGCCTATGAAGGCGTCGTCATCGCCAAGCGCAACCGTGGCCTGAACTCGTCCTTCATCGTCCGCAAGATCTCCTCGGGCGAAGGCGTCGAGCGTACGTTCCAGACCTACTCGCCGCTGGTCGCCGGCGTTGAAGTGAAGCGCCGCGGCGACGTCCGCCGCGCCAAGCTCTACTACCTGCGCCAGCGTTCGGGCAAGTCGGCTCGTATCAAGGAAAAGCTGGACTACAAGGCGGTCGCTGCACGGCGCGCTGCCCAGCAGCAAGGCTGATTGCCGGTTATCCGGCAAGACGACAAAAAACGGGCTTCGGCCCGTTTTTTGTTTTTGCGCATCCCGTTTTCGCGCACGCCATCATCTCCAGCAGCCCGGCGCCCGGTCCACGACGCAAATCCTCGCTCAGCGCCGCTCGACGCGATGCAGCATGTAGCCTGCCGCAGCCAGGAAGATCAGGCTGGGCGTAAGCGCCGCAAGCAGGGGCGGCCAAGCGTTGATCATGCCAAGATTCGAGAACAGGCCGTTGAGCAGATGGAAGGCAACGCCGAGCATCACGCCGACGAAGATGCGCGCACTCGCGCCGCCCATGCGATCGTGAATGAAGCCGAAGGGCATCGCCAGTGCCATCATCACCAGCACCGCGAACGGATACACCACCTTCTTCCACAGCGCGATCTCGAAACGATCGGCACTCTGGTTGTTGTCACGCAGGTGGCTGATGTAGGCCCACAGCTTGTCGAAGGGCATGTGCTCCGGCGACACCATCAGTACGCCGAGCACCTCCGGCGTCAGATCCGATCGCCAGCCGATCTCGGGCAGCACCTCGACCTCGGTACGATCGCCCAGGAAGCGGGTGCGTGACACCTCGAGCAGCTTCCATTCGCCTGAACCGTCATACACGCCGCGCTTGGCCTCGGCAATCGATACCAGCTCGTAGTTGTCGTTGAAGGTGTAGACCCGGGCATTGCGCATGCTGCGATCGGGCATCAGCGTGCGCACGTTGATCACCAGGCGCCCATCCTTGACCCACAGCCCGGAGCGCAACTGCTGCGACACGGTGGCATTGGTTGCGTTGAGCTTCCACTCCTGCGCCGCGGTCGCAGCGGGCGGCGCGAGATACTCGCCGACGAGGAAGGTGAACGCCACGAACACCCCGCCAATCAGGCCCAGCGTACGCATCAGCACCAGATTGGACATGCCCGAGGCACGCATCACCGTGATCTCGGAGTGCCGCGCCAGGGTTGCGAGCGCATACAGGCTACCGATCAGCACCGCGATCGGCATCAACTCGTAGACCAGCGCGGGCAGGCTCAGCAGCACATAGACAAAGGCCTGGTAGAGCGTGTAGCCCCCCTTGCCCACATCCTCGAGCTCGTTGATGAAGTCGAAGAAGGCGAACAGGCCGACGAAGGCGAGCAGGACAAGGGCCGTTGCCGACAGGATCTCGCGCGCCAGGTAGCGCAGCAGCACGCCGCTCATGACCGCCTCCGCCAGAACGGTGAGATTGCCAGCCGCTTGTAGAACAACAGCCCGAGCACACCGGCCACAACCAGGTGCGGCAGCACGAGTCCGAGCGTAAAGCCGATTCGACCCTGCGCGACCCAGGACTGGAATACGGAGATGGCGTTGCTGTAGAGAAGGTACACGAGCAGGGCCACCAGCATGTTGTTGGCACGACCGGCCCGCGGATTGACGAAGGACAGCGGAATCGCCATCAAGGCAAGCAGCAGCGCGGTGAGCGGCGCGCTGAAACGCGCCAGCAACTCACCCAGGGCGCTCGAGCTGTCCAGGGCAAGCAGCACTGCCGTTGGCAAGGCGCGCGTACGCGACGGCTGCCCCGCCATCTGGCGTTGTTCGACCAGGACCTCGTAGCGCTCGAACTCCATCACCCTGTACTGGGGTGTGCCGGGCCGACCGTCGTAGCGCCTGCCCTTCTCGAGCACGACATAGCGACGCCCCTCCTCGTCGCTGCGCAGGAAACCCTCGGCCGATACGATGACGACAAGCCCGCCATCGCGCGCCTGCTCGCTGACGAACACATTGCGCACGCGACCATCCTCGCCTGCCCCCACCTCGACGAAGAACACGCGCTGAGCGCTCGACGACTCGCGAAACACGCCGGGAGCGACCCGGTGGGTGTCGTCGCGACTCTCCAGCAACTGGCGATACTCGGCGCTCTTGAGCTGCGACCAGGGCGTCAGGTACAGCGCCCCCGCCCCGATCACGATCACCATCGGCAGCGCGAACATCAGCACCGGCCGGATCCAGGCCGTGAGCGGCACGCCGGCCGCGAACCAGACCACCATCTCGGAATCGCGGTAGCTGCGCGACAACGACACCAGGATGGCGATGAACAAGGTCAGCGTCAGCACCGTCGGCAACTGTGCGAGCGCACCGAAGCCGATCAATGCCATGACCGCGTCGGCCGGAACACGGCCGCCTGCCGCCTGCCCGAGCAAGCGGATGAGGACGGTGGAGATCAGGATCGCGAACAGCGCCACGAACACCGCGGCTGCCGTTTGGGCGAATTCCCGTTGCAGGGCGCGCCGGAAGATCATCGGGCGAAGGTCAGGAACCGAGTTGCAAGACAGCGTTGTGGTCTGGATCTCGCCAGCGTTGACGGAACCGCCGCTGGGGCGGCCACGACGGCGGTGGCGGGGAGGCGGTTTTGACGCCCTGCTCGGGTACGGGCCATAATCGGCGACGATCCGAAGCAAGCGTTCATCAAAGGAAAAAGCGGATGGAATTTACCATAAAGACCGGCAGCCCGGCGAAGCTCAAGACCGGCCTCCTTGTGCTGGGCGCCTTCGCTGGCGGCAAGCTGAGCGCACTCACGGCGGCCGTGGATGGCGCGACCGAAGGCCGCATCGCGGCGCTGATCAAGCGTGGCGATCTCGACGACAAGGCCGGCTCGACCCTGCTCATCCCCGACCTCGCGGGCACCCAAGCCGAGCGCGTGCTGCTGGTCAGCCTCGGCAAGGCCGAGGACTTCGGCGACAAGGCCTACCGCGACGCCCTCGGCGCAGCGGCCAAGGTCATCAGCAGCAGCGCAGCCAAGGATGCTGTGCTGGCGCTGGCCGACATCGAGCTCGAGGGCCGCAGCCTGTCGTGGCGGTTGCAGCAGGCGGCCCGCATCGTCGCCGACGGCGCCTACCGCTTCGATGCGCTCAAATCCGACCAGGGCAAGAAGACGCGCAAGGAGCGCGGTGCGCGCAAGCTTACCCTGCTCGTCAGCAGCGAGCTTTCGGCCGAACTCGACACTGCCGTACTGCAAGGGCACGCAATCGCCACCGGCATGGCGCTGGCCAAGGACCTCGGCAACCTCCCCGGCAACATCTGCACCCCCACCCACCTCGCCGAGACGGCCCAGGCGCTCGGCAAGCAGTACAAGTTCGGCGTCGAGGTGCTCGAACGGGCCGACATGGAGAAGCTCGGCATGGGCTCCTTCCTGTCGGTGGCCCGCGGCTCGCACCAGCCGCCCAAGTTCATCGTCATGGAATACAAGGGCGGCAAGGCGAAGGCCAAGCCGATCGTACTGGTCGGCAAGGGCATCACCTTCGACACCGGCGGCATCTCGCTCAAGCCCGCAGCCGAGATGGACGAGATGAAGTACGACATGTGCGGCGCGGCCAGCGTGCTCGGCACCTTCAAGGCGGTTGCACAGATGGGTCTGCCGATCAATCTCGTCGGCCTCATCCCCACCACCGAAAACATGCCCGGCGGCGGAGCGACCAAGCCGGGCGACGTCGTCACCTCGATGTCGGGCCAGACCATCGAGGTACTCAACACCGACGCCGAGGGGCGCCTCATCCTGTGCGACGCGCTGACCTACGCCGAGCGCTTCAAGCCCGAGTGCGTGATCGACATCGCCACCCTCACCGGCGCCTGCGTGGTCGCGCTGGGCAAGATCCCCAGCGGCCTGCTGGCCAACGACGACGACCTTGCCGCTGAGCTCCTCAAGCGCGGCACGGAGTCTGGCGATCGTGCCTGGCAGCTGCCACTGTGGGACGAGTACCAGGAGCTGCTCAAGAGCAACTTTGCGGACATGGGCAACATCGGCGGCCGCTACGCCGGCACCATTACCGCAGCCTGCTTCCTCGCGCGCTTCACCAAGGCGTACAAGTGGGCGCATCTGGACATCGCCGGCACCGCCTGGGTGTCGGGCGAGGCCAAGGGTGCAACCGGCCGCCCGGTACCGCTGCTGTCCGGCTTCCTGATCGGCCGCGCTCAGGCAGCAGCGCGCTGAGCAGCCGCCAGGCCACAGCCGGCATGGGCACGCGCATCCACTTCTACCACAACACCCCCGACCGCCTCGCCCTCGTAGGCGAGCTGGTCGGGCGGGCGCTCGAGCGCGGGCGCAAGGCAGCGGTGCGTTTTCCCGATGGCACGATGCTCAAGCGCTTCGACCAGTTGCTGTGGACCCGGGAACCTCAGTCCTTCACGCCTCATGTCGCGGTCGACTCGCCACTCGCTGGCGAAACCCCCATCGTGCTGGCGGAGGCTGGTACCGCTACCCCCTGGCCGCACACCGACATGCTGCTCAACCTGGCCGACGACATCCCCCCCGGCTTCGAGCACTTCCGCCTGCTGATCGAAATCGTCGGCCAGACGGAGGCCGACAAGGCACCCGCGCGCGCGCGCTGGGGCCACTACCGGCAGCGCGGCCTGGAGTTGAAGGCTTTCGACTCGGTAATGAGGGCGCCCTTGTGAACCAGGATTGGCAGGGACTTTCCCCTGAAGACGAGCTCGAGCGTGCCGACGATCTGCTCAACCAGGCCGACGCCCTGCTCAAGCGCCACCAGGCAAAGGACGACGTCGGCGGCATGGACTGGTATCCAACCCCTGAGCTGGACGAGGACGACCTGCCCATCCTCACCGAGGTCGTCGAGGATTTTGCGCTGCCGCCAGACTGGCCGGCGACGTCGGCACCCCATGCAACCGGCTTCGAGCGCCCGCCGACACCCCCTCCGAAGCCCCACGCCTCCTCGGTGCAGGCGCCCCCCAGTGCCGGCGCCGACCACAGTGCAGCGCTGCAGGCGGCGCTGTCATCCCGGCTGGCGGAAAAGCTGGTCGAACTCGACACCGAGATCGCGCGCGAGATCGGCCTCTGGGTTTCCACCGAGATGCCTCAGATCCTCTCCCGCGAGCTCGATGGCCTGGCCAGCCGCCTGCAGGCCGAGATGCAGGCGCACCTGCGTGCCACGCTTCTGCCCGAGCTCTCCGCCCGCGTCGGCCGCCTGCTCGACGACGCCGGCGCGCCCCAGGCCGTCAAACCGCCCTCAGGCACCTGAGGCGCTGCCGACGCAACGATAGCGGCGCAGGCACGCGCCCCGGCCGCGTCACGCCAACAGGCCGGGCGGCAGCCGCGCATCCGCTATAATCCGCGCTTTGCCTTCAAGCGCGTAGAACACCATGGAACTGGCCAAGAGCTTCGAGCCCGCCGACATCGAACGTCGCTGGTACCCGGAATGGGAATCCCGCGGCTATTTCGACGCCGGACTCGACAAGTCGAACCCCAACGCCTTCTGCATCCTGCTGCCGCCGCCCAACGTCACCGGCACGCTGCACATGGGGCACGGCTTCAACCAGACCATCATGGACGCGCTGACGCGCTACCACCGCATGCGCGGCGACAACACGCTGTGGCAGCCGGGCACCGACCATGCCGGCATCGCCACCCAGATCGTCGTCGAACGCCAGCTCGACGCCCAGGGCATCTCGCGCCACGACCTTGGCCGCGAGAAGTTCCTCGAGAAGGTGTGGGAGTGGAAGGAGTACTCCGGCGGCACCATCACGCGCCAGATGCGCCGCCTCGGCACCAGCCCGGACTGGAAGCGCGAACGCTTCACCATGGACGAAGGCCTGTCGAAGACGGTCACCGAGACCTTCGTGCGCCTCTACAACGAGGGCCTGATCTACCGCGGCAAGCGCCTGGTGAACTGGGACCCCAAGCTCGGCACTGCGGTGTCCGACCTCGAAGTGGTGTCCGAGGAAGAGGACGGCAAGCTCTATCACATCCTCTACCCCTTCACCGATGGCCCGATCGGTGAATTGCGCGGCCTGACCGTCGCCACCACCCGCCCCGAGACCCTGCTCGGCGACGTCGCGGTGATGGTGCATCCCGAGGATGAGCGCTATGCCCACCTCATCGGCAAGACGGTAGCGCTGCCGCTCACCGGCCGCCAAATCCCGATCATCGCCGACGACTACGTCGACCGCGAGTTCGGCACCGGCTGCGTCAAGGTCACCCCGGCGCACGACTTCAACGACTACGCGGTCGGCCAGCGCCACAAGCTCGACATGATCGTCGTGCTCAAGCTCGACGGCAGCGTGCCCGCAGTCGCCGAACGCTACACCAGCGACGGCATCACTCTGGACGGCGTGGCCATGCCGGCCACGGTCGCCGGCCTGGATCGCGTGCCGGCGCGCGATGCGGTGGTCACAGAACTGGAACAGCTCGGCCTGCTGATCGAGGTCAAGGCGCACAAGATGCAGGTGCCGCGCGGCGACCGCACCAGCGTCGTCATCGAACCCATGCTCACCGACCAGTGGTTCGTGGCCATGTCCAAGCCGGGCGCGGATGGCAAGTCGATCACACAGAAGGCGCTCGACGTCGTCGCCTCCGGCGAGATCAAGTTCTACCCCGAGAACTGGGTCAACACCTACAACCAGTGGCTCAACAACATCCAGGACTGGTGCATCTCGCGCCAGCTGTGGTGGGGTCACCGCATCCCGGCGTGGTACGACGAAGAAGGCAAGATCTACGTCGCCAGCTGCGAAGAAGAGGCCATCCACGCCTGGAAGGCCGACCTGCAGGCCGAGATCGACGCGCTCACCGCCGAGGTTCAGGCGCGCCAGAGCCAGGGCCAGACTGCCGCCGACTACCCGGCCATCGCCGAACGCCTGGCCGTGCTGCATGCCCGCCACGACGCCGGCCACCTGCGCCAGGAAGACGACGTGCTCGACACCTGGTACTCGTCCGCACTGTGGCCGTTCTCGACGCTGGACTGGACCCCGGAGTGGCCGGGCAAGAGCAACGACGCGCTCGACCTCTACCTGCCCTCGACCGTGCTCGTCACCGGCTTCGACATCATCTTCTTCTGGGTGGCGCGCATGGTCATGATGACCAAGCACATCACCGGCAAGATCCCGTTCAGGCACGTCTACGTGCACGGCCTCATCCGCGACGCGGAAGGCCAGAAGATGAGCAAGTCCAAGGGCAACGTGCTCGACCCGATCGACCTCATCGACGGCATTGCCCTCGACGAACTGGTCGGCAAGCGCACCTACGGCCTGATGAACCCCAAGCAGGCGCAGAGCATCGAGAAGAAGACACGCAAGGAATTCCCCGAGGGCATCCCCGCCTTCGGCACCGACGCGCTGCGCTTCACCTTCGCCAGCCTGGCCAGCCCGGGCCGCGACATCAAGTTCGACCTCGCGCGCTGCGAGGGCTACCGCAACTTCTGCAACAAGCTGTGGAACGCCACCCGCTTCGTGCTGATGAACTGCGAGGGCCAGGACTGCGGCATCGGCGACAACGTCGCCTGCTCCACCGAGGTGCTCGACTTCTCCTTCGCCGACCGCTGGGTCGTGTCGCGCCTGCAGCGCACCGAGGCCGAAGTCGCAACCCAGTTCGAGGCCTACCGCTTCGACCTCGTCGCGCGTGCGGTCTATGAGTTCGTGTGGGACGAGTACTGCGACTGGTACCTGGAACTCGCCAAGGTGCAGATCCAGACCGGCACCCCGGCCCAGCAGCGCGCCACCCGGCGTACCTTGCTGCGCGTGCTCGAGACGGTGCTGCGCCTGGCCCACCCGCTGATTCCCTTCATCACCGAGGAGCTGTGGCAGACGGTCGCCCCGCTCGCCGGGCGCAAGGATGGCGACAGCATCATGCGCGTACGCTACCCGCAGACCGACATGAGTCGAATCGACGAGGCCTGCGAGGCCAAGGTCGCCGAGTTGAAGGCGATGGTCTATGCATGCCGCAACCTGCGCGGTGAGATGAACATCTCGCCCGCCCAGCGCCTGCCGCTGGTCGCCGCCGGCGACAAGGCGGCGCTGGCCGTGTATGCCCCCTATCTCGCCGGCCTGGCAAAGCTATCGGACGTACAGATCGTCGACGAGATCGGCGCCGACGAACTCGCCCCGGTCGCAGTGGCCGGCGCGACCCGCTTGATGCTCAAGGTGGAGATCGACATCGCTGCCGAGCGCGAACGCCTGGGCAAGGAGATCGCCCGCCTCGAGGGCGAGATCGCGAAGGCCGAAGGCAAGCTCGGCAACGCCAGCTTCGTCGATCGCGCCCCGGCCGCGGTGGTGCAGCAGGAACGCGACCGCCTCGCTGGCTTCAAGGTCACGGTGGACAAGCTCAAGCCGCAGCTCGCCAAGCTCGGCGGCTGAACTGAACAGGGCCGGGCACGTCCGGCCTGAACAGCAAGAAGGGGCTGCCCGGCAACACGGGCAGCCCCTTCCGTTTCCAGCGCCGTACTGAGAAGACTTACTTGCGCTTGAGGAAGAACTCGAAGGCCTTGTCCGCCGTCTCGCCCTGGCCAACCAGCTCATTGCCCGTCTGCCGTGCAAAAGCCTGGAAGTCCTTCACCGCGCCCGGATCGGTGGCAAGCACGCGCACCACCTGCCCGGACTGCATCTCGGCCAACATCTTCTTGGCGCGCAGGATCGGCAACGGGCAGTTCAGTCCACGGGCATCCACTTCCTTGTCGAAATCCATCCCTCGTCCTCTGTCATGGCTAATTGCTTGAATCCAATATTCTAATGGATCGAGGCAGGCGCAGGAAGGCGGACACCGCCGCACACCTTGGTATCAGCGCTCGCGCCGCTCCTCCAGCAGACGCTGCTGCAGCTCGCGCAGGCGCGCATCCACTGCCGACAGCGTGTAGAAATCGCCATCGCCCGCACGGCGCGCAATCTCGAGCTGCTCGATGGCCGCAGGCAGGCTGCCGCGCAACACATAGACCTCGGCCTGCGCCCTGTGCTGCTCGGTGCGCTGGCCAAGCTCGGCTTGCGCACGCGAGAGCAGCTGCCACAGGCGCGGATCGGCACTTCGGGTATCGATCATCCGGCGCACGCCTGCAACGGCCTGCGCAGCCTGGCCGCCACGGATCTGTGCGTCGGCCAGCGCGTAGGCCAGGCTGCGACTCGCCGGAAAACGCTGCTGAGCGGTCTCGAGCGTGCGGATCGCGCTGCTCGGATCTCGCCGTGCAAGGCTGATCTCGGCCGCAAGGGTCTCGATCCAGGGCGACGGCGCTGCACGCGCGCGCAAGCTGCCAAGCCTGTCCGCAGCGTCTGCCGTGCGCCCTGCCCGTAGCAAGGCACGCGCAAGACCGTAAAGCGCTGCATCGTCGCGCCCATCGCGGGCAACACGATCCTCCAGATCGCGCACCGCATCGGCCGGCTGGCCCACACTGGCGCGCAGCTTGGCGCGCGCATAGCGGAAGTCGTCCGAATCGAGCACCTGGCGGAATGGCATCGAGGCCACCCGGTTTTCCATGTCGGCAATCCGCTCGGTGGTGAGCGGGTGGGTGCGCAGGTAGGCCGGCGCGTTGTTCTCGTACATCCGTGTCGAACGCTGCAAGCGCTCGAAGAAGCTCGGCATGCCGCGCACGTCCAGCCCGGCACGATCCAGGGTATCGAGACCGACGCGATCGGCCTCGCGCTCGAAGGCACGCGTGTAGCCGAGCTGCGACTGGATCGCCCCCGCCTGCCCGGCCGCAATCGCCGCCTGGCTGACATCGGAATTGCTGCGCGCAGCCAGCACTGCGACCAGCAGCGACGCCATCATCAGCATCGCCGACTGGCTCTGCTTGCCGACGATCTGGGCAATATGGCGCTGGGTGACGTGCGCGATCTCGTGCCCGAGCACCGAGGCGAACTCCGACTCGGTTTCGGCTGCAAGCAGCAATCCCGTATGCACACCGATATAGCCGCCAGGAAGCGCAAAGGCGTTCAGCGAGGGGTCGCGCACGACAAAGAAGTCGAAATCGAGCGACGCGTTGTTGCCAACCGCAGCCAGGCGATGGCCGAGCCGGTTGACGTACTCCTCGACCTCGGGGTCGTCCAGGTAGGCGGCATCACGCCAGCGGATCTCGCGAATGATCTGCTCGCCGATTCGCCGTTCAGCGGCAGGCGAGAGTTCGGAAGCCGCCACGTCGCCCAGGTCGGGCAGGTCGAAGGCGAGCACGGGCGCCGGGGCTGGCAGGGCCAGCGCCAGGCTGAGCAGCAGGGCAAGGGGTCGGCGCATCATCGGGTGCTATGATACGCGCGACCTTGCGCGCGTTCCCGTCCGAGTGCATCGATCTGTTGCCACTCGTCATCCGTGCCCGCGCAGCCCCGTCACCGTGCGCACTCGAGCGCGCACCAGCGGGCGCTCTACCCCCTTACCCACTGCTCTCCGACTGCCATGACCACGACGTCCTCCGCCAGCCCGACCCCGCTCACCCACTTCGATGCCGACGGCCAGGCTCACATGGTCGACGTCGGCGCCAAGGCGGAAACCCGTCGTGTCGCCGTCGCCACGGGCTGCATCCACATGCAGCCCGAAACTTTCGCGATGGTGAAGGCGGGCAGCGCGAAGAAAGGAGACGTCATCGGCATTGCGCGCATCGCGGCTATCCAGGCCTCGAAGCGCACCAGCGAACTGATCCCGCTCTGCCACCCGATCCCGCTCACCCGCGTCGCAGTCGATTTCGAACTCATCGAGCACGACGCCGCCATCCGCTGCACGGTCACGGCAGAGACGGTAGGCCGCACCGGGGTCGAGATGGAGGCACTGACCGCGGTGAATGTGGGCCTGCTGACGATCTACGACATGTGCAAGGCGGTGGACCGCGGCATGCGCATGGAAGGCATCCAGCTCATGGAAAAACTGGGGGGCAAGTCGGGGCACTGGAAGGCGTGAGCGCGGGGCCCGGACGGCTCAGTCATCGTCCAGCAGCAACTCGCCTCCCGGGCCCCACTTCACCTTGGTGATGCCGGGGCTCTCCGCCTCCAGCCTCCTGCGCTCCTTGTCCTCGGACGTGATGCTGCCGCGCTCGGCGCGCTTCTCGTCGGCAAGCAGTCGATCCTCGAGCAGACGGTCATAGCGCTCCAGCGCTTCACGTACGGTGTCGACCAGTTCGTCACGGCTCCACGGCTTGACGAGGTAGCGATGGACCTCAGCCTGATTGACCGCAGCCATCGCCGCATCGAAATCCGTGGTTGCCGACAGCATCAGGCGGATGCTGTCGGGCTGCAGTGCGCGTATGGCCTTGAGCAGCGTCACACCATCCATACCCGGCATCCGATAGTCCGAAATGACCACCTCGTAGCGGATGTACTGGCAACGGCCGAGCGCGGCCAATGGAGAGGCGTGCGACTCGACACTGACATCCTGCCCGCTGAAAGCGCGCTCGAGCACGCGCTGCAGCGCAAACAACACGTTGGGCTCGTCGTCGATGAGCATGATGCGCTTCATACCATCCTCCCCTCGTCGCGCACGTGAATCACCAGCCCCTCCAGGCCCTCCTGGCTCGCATACTCCTGGATCTGGCGGATGATCCCTGCGGTCAGGACAAAGTCGGTCGCCAGGAGCAGGTAGCCCTGTCGAGTGACCAGGTCGCGTGACAGTATCATCCCGGGCATCAGGCGCGCGACGCTCAGCCCGACCTCCTTCAGATCGTCTCGCTCCGACTCGGCGACGACCTCCAGGAACAGATCGAGGACACCCGGATCGTAACTCCGGCCACGGCCGGCTTCGAGCAACTCCAGCGCCTCCCTGGCGGTGCGCTTGCGCGCTGCAAGGGTGCCGATCTGCAGCCCGTCATAGTCGTTCGCAACCGCCACGATACGCGCACCGAGCGGAATCTGCTCGCCCGCCAGGCCATCGGGATAGCCTTTACCATCAAAGCGCTCGTGGTGGCTTCGCACCAGGCGTGCCGCCTGCGCGAGTTCGGAAAGCGCCATCAGGGCGTGCTCGCCGGCCTGCGGGTGCTTGCGGTAGCGCAGCAACTCCGGCCCCGACATCTCTGCGACTGCACGCGACAACAAAGTATCGGGCAGGCCAATCTTGCCGATATCGTGCAGCAGCCCGGCGAGAAACACGTCCTGCACCGCAGCGGCATCCATGCCTGCGCGCTTGGCCAGCTTGCGTGCCAGCTCCGCCACCCGGCGCGAATGGCCTGCAATCGCGCCCTCACGCAACTCGATGAGGTTGGCAAACACCTTGATCGAGGTGATGAAGCTCGCTTTGATGTGCTCATTGGCCTTGCGCAGCTCGACCGTACGCTCCATCACCTTCAGTTCCAGGCTGGCATTGACGTCCTTGAGCTCTTCGTTCTGCCGCGCAGTCAGCGCCTCGAGCCTCGCCTTGTCGCGCTCGAGCTGCTTGCGTTCGAGCGCATGGCGGACGATGAGCAGGAGTGCCTTGTCATCCCAGGGCTTGCTGACGTAATGAAAGATGCGCCCCTTGTTGACGGCATCGATGGTCGAGTCGATGTCGGCGTAACCGGTGAGCAGTAGCCGCATGGTGTCCGGCCAGCGCGTGCTCACTTCTTCAAGGAACTGGGCGCCGGACATCCCGGGCATGCGCATGTCCGAGATGACGAGATCGAACGGCGTCTGATCGAGTATGGCCAGCCCTTCCTCGCCGCTGGCCGCCACCGTCACTACGTAGCCGCAAGGCCTGAACAGGCGGCGCAGCGCCGACAGGATGTTGGCTTCATCATCGACACAGAGCACCCGCCAGGCCGGCACCTCGTCCGCGCCAAGCGATGCGGCCTGGGTGGCGTCGCTCATGCTTCGCTCCGCGTCTCGACATGATGCACGGGCAGGACGACGCGGAACAGCGTCCCCACCCCCGGGGTGCTCTCGAGCTCGATGCGACCGTTGTGATTCTTGACGATGCCATAGGACAAGGACAGGCCGAGCCCGGTCCCCTTGCCAACGGGCTTGGTGGTAAAGAAAGGATCGAAGATCTTCATCTGCAGCTCGGGCGCAATGCCGCAACCGTTGTCGGCAACCTCGACGCACACCTGCCCTGCATCCAGCACCCGGGTGGCCACACGGATGCGGCCGCGTGCCTCGCCGATTGCATGTGCTGCGTTCACCAGCAGGTTCATGAACACCTGGTTGAGCTGCGACGGCAGACACTCGATCTCGGGCAGCCCGGCGAACTCGCAGACAACGTCAGCCTTGTACTTGATCTCGTTGCTCACGATATTGAGGGTCGACTCCAGGCCTGCCTCGATGTTCGCCCACTGCCACTCCTGCTTCACGTCGACATGCGAGAAGTCCTTCAGGTCCTGGACGATCTTGCGTACGCGGGTGATGCCCTCCTTGGACTCCTCCACCAGCTTGGGAATGTCCTCCCTCAGGAACTCGACGTCGAGCTTCGCCCCCAGTGCCTGCAAGGCTTCGCGCTTGTCCTCGGCCAGGCAGGAAGACATCGCCTGCTCGTAGGCGTCGAGCATCTCGAACAAGTCGCCCATGTAGCCTTCCAGTGCGCCGATGTTGGAATGGACGTAGCCGATGGGGTTGTTGATCTCATGCGCGACACCTGCCGCCAACTGCCCGATCGAGGCCATCTTCTCGGACTGCACGAGCTGCGCGCTGGCCGACTCGAGCTGTGCGGTACGCTCCGCCACCAGGCGCTCGAGGCCGGCCTGCTGTTGACGCAGCGCCTCCTCTGCCGTGCGCCGTGCCGTCATGTCCTGCAAGGTCTCGATCGCCCCCACCACCTGGCCCCGGGCGTTGCGCAGCGGCGCCGCCGTGAAGTAGAGCCAGCGCCCCGAGTCGCCAAAATGCGGGAAGAAGGCTTCCGCCTCGTAGGCGCCGTCGATGAGTTCGGAGCGGCGCAGCTTGCCGCGGTACAACTCTTCGAAACCACGCTCGAGATCGCCGCTCAGCACCAGGTCGGCCAGGGTCGGACGCTCGGTACGATAAAAGGGATACCACTGCCGCGTCGTACCCACGATCTCGGCCGCTGCGGTGCCCGTGATGGCCGCGCAGGCCTTGTTCCAGTGCGTTACCTGATGCTGGGCATTGAGCACGAAGGTGGGTACGGGGTCGGCATCGATGATCTGCGCGAAGAGACGGAACAGGGACCGCTCACGCGCCTCTCTCCGTCTGTACTCCGAGAGGTCGTAAATGAAACAGACGAGCAGCGGATCGTCATCGATGTCGATTCGGCTCGGCGCGATCTCGACCGTGCGTTGCTCTCCACCACCGGACAGCAAGCACAGCTCGAGCTTTTCCGGTGCGGCCTCGCCAGCAAGGACGGCCGCGGCGAGCGCCTGCCAGCGTTGCCGATCGCCGTCGATCAAGAGCGCATCGAAGGGCATCCCGAGCAAGCTCGCCTGGTCGCGCTGCAGCAGTTGCTGGCAGGCCTCGTTGGCGTACAGCACCGGTCCATCCCGGTAGGCCAGCATCGGCGCGCCGACCGTATCGAGGAGATTGAGCGCCAGCCGGCTGTCAACCCCGCAGCCGCGCTCGCGTGCGCAAGAGTGAAGGACGATCCGCTTGCCCATTCCGTACTCCTTGCTCAAGGCGCCTGCAACAACCCGGCGGCAGACTCGATCTGCTCGTCGATGTCGTGCAGGAGGTGCAGCAAAACCTCCGGCGATGCGACGAAACGCCGCCACGCCCCCTCATCGATGCACGGCACCATCGCATCGCGCTCGGGCACGACATCGAGCGCGATCACCACGGCATCCGCAACATGTACCAGCGCTGCATATGGATCCTGGGCGATGCGCACAGGATCCTGATGGCCTCCTATTGCCGAAACGAGAGCGGCGGGGAATCGCCAGCGCTCGGCCAGCAGTTGCCCGACCTCCAGATGATCCAGCCCGAGCACGGCGCGCTCAGCCTCATGCTGCATGCAGTCGTGCTCGCGACGCCAATCCTCGACCACCGCACACTGCGCGGGGAATGCCCTCGCCAGCAACAGCCGCCCCAGACCATGCATGAGCCCGGCGGCAAAACACACATCCGGGTTCAGGTGCGCAGCACGGCCCAGTACCTGCGCGACCACACCTGCGGCAAGGCCCTGCCGCCAGAAGCCACCCGGTTGCCCGCCCTCGCCGGGCAAGGCACTCGACAAGCTCGCAGCAATGGCCAGCGAGCGCAGCCCGCGGTAGCCAATCAGCACCAGCGCATCGCGGATCGAATGGATGCGCCCCTGCATCCCGTAGAAGGACGAATTCGCGACCCGCAACAGGCGCGCGGTCAGAATCTGGTCGGTGGCAATCAGCCGCTCCAGCTGTTCGGAATCCGCATCCGCCCCATCCAGTGACTGCAGCAACTGCAACGCCACCTCAGGAAACGGCGGCAGGCGTGCCACAGCCTCCATGACGGCGTCGAGTTCGAGCGGGAAGATCGACTCAGCGCTCATCCGTCCCTCCTGTGCGCAAAGTCAGGACTACCGTCATCAGTTCGCGGGCCGCCTCCCCCGTACCTGCCACCCGGAACAGATGTTCCAGCCGTTCCTGCAGCGCAGCCTCGCGCGCGCCACGTGCTGCCGCAGACTCGGGCACCACCAGTTGCAGCCGCTCCACACCACGAACACGCAAGCGCTCAAGGATCGCCTCATCAAGGGTGCAGCCTGCCGGCAGAAGGATCATGCCACTCGCGTCGCAAAGCTGGACCGCCAGGACTGCGCCGGGCTGCACCTCATCCAGGGCAAGGGTTTCGGTCTCAACGCGCTGCATGGCTCGTCTCCGGCAACAGAACGAGCAGGCGACCGATCGAGCGCGAATCGCGCCCCATCTCGCTTGCCCTGGCAACAAAGCCCTGACCACCGATCCGCACACTGCGGACCTGCGTCCCACCGACACCCAGGAGCGATTGCAACTCCGAGCTCAGGACTTCGTCATACGCCATCCCGAGCAATGGCCCCCCTGCTCCAAGCACACGCTCCGCCTCGGCGTTCGCGAACACGATCAGACGATCCATATCGACCCCGACGACAGGCAGCGGCAGTGCCTCAACCACCTCTCGCGCCACCTCGAGGGCTGCGCCATCGATGAGCAACTCGCGCTCGGTAACGGCCAGGTGCGCCTTGAGACTCTCGTTGGCGCACGCGAGCTGTTCGTTCGACAACGCCAGTTCGTGTGCGAGACGGCGATTCTCATCAGCCAGCGCCTTGTGACGGAAGGCCTCGGCAATGTTCGCCCGCAGGTGGTCGTCGTCCCATGGCTTGGTGAGGAACTTGTAGATGGCGCCCTCATTGATGGCATCGGTAACCGACTTCAACTCGGTGTATCCCGACAGCACCATGCGCACGGTATGCGGATAGGCCTTCTTGACGCTGCGCAGGAAATCAGTGCCGCTCATGCCGGGCATGCGCTGATCCGAAACCACCACATCGACATGCCGCTCGGCAAGAATCCTCAAGCCTTCCGCACCACTGTTCGCGACCAGCACCGTGTAGGGCTCCCGCCTCAGCGTGCGGCGCAACGCAGCGAGAATGTTCTCCTCGTCGTCGACCACCAGGAGACTACCTGTCGTCTCGTCCAATCTCGGCACCTCGCACACCGGCCGCAAATCAATTAAGCCATTAATCGCATATTATTTGATTGTGTCACTTTTTCCCAGATAACGAAGATAGGCCGTGACACGCTGCACACTCAGGCAATACGCATGGAACACTGCCACCATCACGCGAGCAGACTCAGCGCGGCCTCTCGTCACGCGCGGCGAGTCGTGCAAGCACGAGCGGAAACGCGCCGGAACCCGCCAATGCGACTGCCGTAACCAGGAAAGCGAGGCCCGCCATCGGGTCTGACAGCGCAGGATGCAGTTGCGTGCCAAAGCCGGCGAAACACAACAGCGCAGGAACGAGCGCAACTGCAACGAGCGCGAACAACACGACCGCGCTGACCGGCACCCGCGGCCCGATCGCCATCATCGGGTAACACGCCCCGGCAAAAAGCCTTCTTCCGCAGGCTCGGCGACGGGCGCCAGCGCCTGGCTCGAAACCGGCTGGACATTGGACGCCTCACGCACCACGAAACCACAGTTCGCACCGAAGCTCCCCAGCAGCACCACCGCAGCCGTGGCCAGCAACGTGCTTCTCAAGCGCCTTGAAACCGCATTTTCCATGGCAACTCTCCCTGGATGAACAGCCGCGCCTCTTCGGAGCGCGGGCGGCTGAAGAACTCGCGGACTGCAGTATGTTCGCACACACGCCCACCGGACACAAAGACGATGTCATCGCCGAGGCGAGTCGCCTGGGCCAGGTTGTGGGTCACCATCAGGATGCGCGTACCATCGGTACGGATCTCACGAATGATGCGCTCGACCTCGGCGCTCGCCGACGGATCGAGACTGGCCGTCGGTTCGTCGAGCAGCAGCAGCCGGGGCTTGGTCAGCCACGCGCGTGCGAGCCCGAGTCGTTGCTGTTCGCCCCCTGACAGGTGACGGGCACTGTCGGCGGCACGATCGGCCAGGCCCACGCGCTCGAGCATCGCCAGTGCCCGCCGCCGCCGCTCATCGGCGCGCAGACCGAGCGGCTTGAGACCCAGCGCCACGTTGTACAGTACCGAAGCACGCAACATCATCGGGCGCTGGAACACCATCATCACCCCCTGCTCCGGCCGGCGTGCACCCTCGTCGCCCCAGGCCATGCTGCCACCGCTGGCCTCGACCAGACCGCAGATCGCCCGCAGCAATACGCTCTTGCCCGCGCCGTTGGGGCCCAGCACCAGGGTAATGCCCTCGTCGCCGAGTTCCAGGTCGATGCCGGCAAGCACCTCCCTGCCGTTGGGTCGGAAGCGCAGTCCAGAGATTCGCAGCGGAAAGATCGCCATGAGTCCGCCTAGCCGAAGCGGCGCATCGCCCAGTGGCGCAAGGCGAACGCCAGCGCGTTGAGCACGAGAATGATGACGATCAACATCAGGCCAAGCGCGATCGCCAGCGGCAGATCGCCCTTGCTGGTCTCGAGCGCAATTGCAGTGGTCATGACGCGGGTAGCACGATCGATGTTGCCGCCCACGATCATCACTGCCCCAACCTCGCTCATTGCCCGTCCCAGCCCGGCCAGCACCGCCACGACCAACGAATGGCGACAGTCATACAGCAGCGTGGTGACACTGTCCCACCACGAAAAGCGCATCAGTGCCAACTCCTCGGCGTAGCGCTGCCACACGTCCTCGACGACCTGGCGGGCAATCGCGGCCATGAGCGGGATCACGAGCAAGGTCTGCGCAATGATCATCGCCACCGGGGTGTATAGCAGGCCGAAGCTCCCGAACGGCCCGGAGCGAGACAAAAGCAGGTACACCACCACACCCACCACCACCGAGGGCAAGCCCATCAGGCCATTGATCAGCACGGACAGCGTACTCTTGCCGGGGAAGCGCCCCACCGCGATACAGGCGCCGAGCGGCAGTCCGATCAGGGTGCCCAGCACGACCGCCCCGCCGCTCACCTGAAGCGAAAGCAGCACGATCTCGGCCACCGCATGGTCGAAGGTGGCCAGCAGTGCCAGGGCATCGGAGAAGGTGGTGGCAAAAACGGACATCGGCAGGGAGCATACCCGAAACGCGGCACAGGCCTGAACGCTGGCGCGGTCGCGCGCGCTGTGTCGCGATCAGCCGCCGCCTTTCTGCATCGCCCGATCAAGACGTTCGAGCAGGGCGCGGCGCGCGGGCTCGGTCCCGGCGCCGAAGCGATAACGCACGATCAGCTGCGGCAGCTCCAGCAGGCCGAGACGGCGCAGGCCAGCGGGCTCGATCTCGATCGCGAGATGCTGCGTCCCATCCTGCAGCCCGAAGGCCGAGGCGTCGGCGCCGCCCTGCACCTGCACCTGCGGCCAGGCCTGGCGCAGGTCGCGCTCGAATTCACGCGGCGTAGCGGTGACCCGGCGCTCGAAGGACTCGGGCACCGGGCCGTTGATGAAAGCCACCGTTCAGCCGCCGGCGATCGGCGGCCAGATCGCGAGTTCGTCACCTTCGGCCAGGCGCCGGCGGGCGCGCTCGGCCGGCGGCACGAAGTGGCCGTTGACCAGCACCAGGTGGGCGCTGCGCTCGGGCACGCGGTAGCGGTGGATCATGTCCGCCACCGTTGTGCCCTCGTCCACCTCGAGCTCCAGCCGGTTGCCGCGGTGGCCGTCGGGCAGGTAGTCGGACAAGGACGCAAACAGCTTGAAGGCGATGCGAATCGTCACACGGGTCTGCATTCGCCCCCCTCAGCGCGCAAGCGCCATCGGCTGCTGGCTGCACGCCACGTAGGCGTCGACGAAGGCCAGCGGGCTGGCAAGCAGACGGTCCTTCCAGTCTCCGAGCTTCACCTGACCGTGGATCAAGCCACGCAGCGCGCCCACATGCTGGGTGAGACCGATCGAGGTGGCGCCGATCAGCACGTCGTCCTTGAACTGCAGGCTCAGGTAGCGGTAGCGCGCCTCATCGACCAACTCGACACCGCTGCCGCCGGCGTCCGACTTCTCGCCCCACCACTGCCCGAAGGACGAGGAAATCAGGCCCAGCGTGTCGAGCACGTTGATCGCCAGCACACCGTTGAGCTTTGTATCCCTGGCGGCGGCTGCGCGCGCCATGTTCATCGCCGCGATGCGCGCCTGGTCGGCGGCATTGGGCTGGATGGCTGCGACCAGGTGCGCACCGGTGAAGAGATCCGGCGCCTCGGCCACGTCCCCCGCGGCGAAGATGCCGGGCACGCTCGTCTCCATGCGCTCATCGACCAACACGCCCTTGGCGACATGCACCGGAGTTTCCTCCAGGAAGCCGACGTTGGGCGCAACTCCCGCGGCCACGATGACCAGGTCGCAGTCGAGGCGATCGCCCGTCGACAGCGTCACCACGAGCGGCGCATCGCTCGCCGCGTCGCCCCCGCGATCGATACGCTGCACGCCCGCAGAGGTGACGACCCGGATGCCCTTCTCCTCGACCCAGCGCTTTATCATGCCGCCGGCCTTGGGTGTCATCATGCGCGGCACCATGCGGTCGCCCATCTCCACCACGGTGAGCTGCACGCCGCGCTTGGCCAGCGCCTCCATGATGATGCAGCCGATGAAGCCAGCGCCGAGCTGCAGCACGCGCGCGCCCGGTTTGGCCAGCGCGGCGATCGCACGGGCGTCGGCCAGCGTCCAGCAGGTCTGCACCTCGGGCAGGTCCACACCGGGGATGGGCGGCCGCACCGGGTGCGAGCCGGTGGCAATGAGCAAGCGGTCGTAGCTTTCGAAGTGGCCGTCGTCGAACAGCACGGTGCGCTTGTCAGTGTTGAGCGCCACCGCACGCCCGCGCAGCTGGCGGATGCACAGGCGCTCGAAGTGATCCGCACCCTTGCGCAGATACGTGCCCGCCTCGTCGATGTTGCCTTCGAGCAAATAGGGGATGGCCATGCGCGAGTATGGCGGCGCGTCCTCGTGACCGACCATCAGGATGTCGTCGGTAGGCGCGGCCTTGCGCAGGGCTTCGGCGGCAACAACCCCCGCGGGACCATTACCGAGAATCAGGTGTTTCATTTGGGAACCCTCGAACGAAGCACGGGCGCCCTCGAGGGCGCCCGCGTACGCTTACACGATCACAAGCCCAGGCGTGCCCGCGTCTCGGCGGTCGGCTGGCCCTCGGGCGTCCACCCGCGCACCTGATAGTACTCGGGCAGCATCTTCGCCAAGCCGTTGACCAGGCCTTTTGCCGGACCGGTCTTGGCCGGTTCCTGCGTGAGGCGCGGCGGCAGGTTGTCGTCCTTGGCGGTGAAGCCGGCGGCATTGTTGAACATGCGCTCCATGTTCCAGATGCGCTCGCCCACCTCGTTCAGCTTCTCCATGCTCCAGTCGCCCTCGCAGGCGGCAGCGACCTGCGGCTGCACGTCGGCCAGGGTCCACGCGAAGCTGGTGAACACGCAGATGCCGGCCGAATCGAACACCGCCGTGGCGTCCTGGAAGGCCTTCACCAGCTCGGGCTTGCCGTCGGTCGTGAGCGGGTCGGTCTTGACCGGAATGCCGAGCACTTCGGAGGCAACCGTATAGCCGCGCAGGTGGCAGGCGCCACGGTTGGAGGTGGCGTAGGCCAGGCCCATGCCCTGGATGCCGCGCGAATCGTAGGCCGGGAATTCCTGCCCCTTCACGCTCATCGACAGCTCGGGGCGGCCGTACTTCTCGCACAGGCGCTTGCTGCCCAGGCCAAGCTCCTTGCCAAAGCCCTCGCCCACCGCCGTCATCTCCACCATCTTCGCCAGTGCTTCGGCCGAACCGAAGGGCGCCGAGATGCCGATCTTCTCGTCGTTGAGGATGCCCAGCTCGTAGAGCTCCATCGCCGCACCCACGGTGGCGCCGAAGGAGATCGGGTCCATGCCCTGCTCGTTGCAGATCAGGTTGGCATACTGCAGCGCCTCGAGGTCGCCAACGCCATTGGCCGCACCGAGCGCCCACGCGGCTTCGTACTCCAGGCCGCCGGAGGCGCCCCAGTACTTCGGGCTGTTCTTGACCGTGAAGTGGCCCTTGTCGATCTCCGAGATGCGACCGCAGGCGATGGTGCAGCCGAAGCATGCAGCATTGGTGACGAGGTGGGTCTTGCCGTCCGATTCGCGCTTCTCGTGCATGGCCTCGGCGGAGATCTTCGAGGCATCCTCGAACTGCACATCGCGGTGGTTGCGGGTGGGCAGCGCACCGATCTCGTTGATGACGTTCATCAGCACCTGCGTGCCGTACTTGGGCAGGCCCTGGCCGGTGACCGCGTTGTCGGCAAGCACCTTCTTGGCGTCATTGGTGGCTTTCAGGAAAGCGCCGAAATCCTTGATCCCCGCCACCCCCTTGGTGCCGCGGATGGCCACCGCCTTGAGGTTCTTCGACCCCATCACCGCACCCACGCCTGAACGGCCGGCTGCGCGATGCAGGTCATTGACCACACAGGCGTAAAGCACCTGGTTCTCGCCCGCTTTGCCGATCGAGGAGATGCGCACCAGCGGATCCTGCAGCGCCTCCTTGATCTGCTCCTCGGTCTCCCAACAGCTCTTGCCCCACAGGCCCGAAGCATCTCGCAGTTCGGCCTTGTCGTTCTCGATGTAGAGCCACACCGGCTTGGCCGAGCGCCCTTCGAAGATCACCATGTCCCAGCCGGCGAACTTCATCTCGGCGCCGAAGAAGCCGCCCGAGTTCGAACAGGCAATGGCGCCCGTGAGCGGGCCCTTGGTGACGACGGTGTAGCGCCCTCCGGTCGAGGCCATGGTGCCGGTGAGCGGCCCGGTGGCCATGATCATCTTGTTGTCCGGCGACAGCGGATCGACCCTGGGATCGATCTCGGACACCAGGTACTTGGTGGCCAGGCCGCGCGAGCCGAGGTACTCGTCGGCCCACTGCATGTTCAGCGCTTCTTCGGTACAGGTCCCTGCGGTGAGGTTCACGCGCAGGACTTTGCGATTCCATCCCATGACGCATCCTCCTCAGGCTGCGGCCGAAGCCGGGGTGTTGGCCTTCGCGGCCCAGGCGCGCATCTTGTCGATACCGGTCCAGTCGGCATCGACATAGGTGATGGCGCCGGTCGGACAGGCGCTGGCACAGGCGGGGTTGCCCTCGCACAGGTCGCACTTCTGTACCTTGCCCGAGTCCTGGTTGTAATTGATGGTGCCGAACGGGCAGGCGATGGTGCATACCTTGCACCCCACACAGGTGTCCTCGAAGACCATCTTGGCGCCGGTTGCCAGGTCGATGCGGATCGCATCGACCGGACAGGCGTTCAGACACCAGGCTTCGGTGCACTGCGTACAGGTGTAGGGCACCTTGCGGCCCTCGTGTTCGAAGTTGAACACCTTGATGCGCGACTTGCTCGGATTGATGACCCCGGTGTGCTCGTACGAACAGGCCATCTCGCATTGCAGACAGCCGGTGCACTTGGCGGGATCAATGTGCAGTGCCTTCCACATCGATCGTCTCCTCATTCGTTGTTGGTCGTGGTCATCGGCCTGGAGGCTGCCGAGCCACCCACAAGCAACTCGGGAACCGAGTCGCCTATGCAACTACGAGCATATGTCGTGCCAGACGAAGGTCAACCCGGGATTACCCTCCTGCCGCCTGCCGCGCCCCCGCGCGTCCGAGCTTGCGGTAAAGGCGGTTGCGACTGACGCCCAAGGTGCGTGCCGCAGCCGACAGGTTCCCGCCCACCTCCCGCATCACTCGCTCGATGAGTTCGACCTCGAGCTGATCGAGCCTGCGCGCGCCGGGTTCGAGCGCGGCCAGGCCACCAGCCGTCGCCGCCACTGCCGGCGGCATGCCGGGGCCAGGCCCCTGCGGCGATGGCTTTGCGTCATCTACCGGGTCGGCCAGGAACAGGTCTTCGGGCAGATGGGAAGGGAGGATTTCGTCCTCGTCGGGGTCGAGCAGCGCAACCGCAACCCGGATCACGTTGTGCAGTTGCCGGACATTGCCCGGCCAGGCATAGCGTTCGATGAAGCGCATGACGTCATCGCCGATACTCAGCTCGCCACGCCCGGCCTCGGCAGCCTCCAGCCGCAGCAGACGGTCCACGATGCAGCGGATGTCGCTGCGCTCGCGCAGCGGCGGCAGCGCCACCGTCAGGCTGTTGACCCGGTAATAGAGATCCTCGCGGAACTCCCCGCGCGCCACGGCATCGCGCAGCACCCGGTGCGTCGCACAGACAAGCGAGATATCGACCGGGATCGACTTCAACGAGCCGACCGGCGTCACGCAGCGTTCCTGCAGCACGCGCAGCAGGCGCGCCTGCATGCCCAGGGGCATGTCGCCGATCTCATCGAGGAAGAGCGTACCGCCGTGGGCCTGCTGGATCTTGCCGATCGAGCCTTCCTTGCGCGCGCCGGTGAAGGCGCCGCCCACATAGCCGAAGAGCTCCGACTCGATCAGGGATTCGGGGACCGCCGCACAGTTGAGGGCGACAAAAGCCCCGCTGGCGCGCGGTCCGCTGTTGTGGAACGCAGTGGCGAACAACTCCTTGCCCACGCCCGACTCGCCCTGGATGAGCAGGGGAATGTCCTTGCCGAGGATGCGCCGCGCCCGGTCGACCGCACGCGCGATCCCGGCGTCGCCGGTGGCCAGCGTCTCGAGCACGATCCTGCCCTTGTCGGCAGGCGCCCGACTGCCCCCAGCCTCCGCAAGCGCAGCCGGGCGGCCCCCATCGGCCGCTGCCGGCGCGTCCATGGCCGACCTGACGTGCGCCCTCATCGAGCGCAGCTGGACATAGAGATCGGAGCCATCGCGCAGATTGAGCCTGACCAGGGCATCGCTCGAACTGCGGACGCGGTCGGCGATCTTGCCCAGCCCCTGGCGGAACAGTTCGGCAAAGGTACCACCGGTCCCGGTTTCCAGCCGCCGGTGGATCCACTCGCGTGCAATCGAGTTCGCACCCACGACCATGCCATCGGCGGTGACCGCGATGAGCCCCTCCTGCAGGCTGCCGACGTACTCCGGACGCTCATGGAAGGCAACCAGGATCTCGTTAGCGAACTCGGTCTCGAACAGGCGCCGTTCGATCAGCTGCACCGACAGACGCACCAGCCCGAGCGAGTGGCGCTGGTGTGCCCGCTGGTCGCACGAGACATCGAGCACGCCCGCCAAGGTACCGCGCGGATCGAGAATGGGCGCAGCCGTGCAGGACAGGAAGGCGTTGTGATCGAGGAAGTGCTCGCCACCGAGCACGACCGTGGGCGCACTGGCAGCAATGGTGGTACCGATCGCATTGGTGCCACGCGCGGCCTCGCTCCAGCATGCCCCGGGCTGCAGCGCGACGCGACTGGCCTTATCCACGAACTCGGCATCGCCCAGGCTATGCACGATCGTTCCGCGCGCATCGGACAGGATCACCAGGCTACCCGAGGCGCGGATCTGCTCGAATACATGCTCCATAACGCCGCTGGCGTGTTCTACCAGGCGGGCGCTGCGGTCGCGCGCCTCGGCGAGCCGCAACCGGTCCGCATGGTCCCTCGCCTCACTGGACGCACGATCGAGACCCAAATCACGACAACGCACCCAGGAATCCACGATCTGCTCCGGGACACCGTCCTCGGGCAGAACCCCCTCTTCAAAGAACTGGCTGCGCGCCCGCTGCAGGCGATACTCGCGCGCCACCGGCTGCGCCAGCGCATGCTCTGTTGCCATCACGTCTCCTCCGGGCCGCCTTGCCGGAACAACCGACAGGCCGCCATCTTTTCTAGTGCTTCGGTTCGAAACGTAGCATTTGATTCGCTTCGAAACAAATCGACTGCTCCGTTTGCCCGAATGTAAGCACAAAGCCTGCCAGCACCTCGCAGCCGACCTCACCCCACAAGCCGTCCAGACTCCTAGCTCAGACCCCTTCGAGCATTGGGTGGCACGGCGATTGCAGTGCAAGGCTTGTCCGGAGGCACCGGAAACACACACCCAATCGAACCACGCACAAGAGGATACACAAGGTGAAGACACGTACCTTGAAGGAGACACTGATCAACCGTTTCGCACTTGGCGCGGCAAGCCTTGGCATCGTTGCCGCGGCAACGCTGGCACACGCACATGGCGACGTGGTGCCGCAGGCGGTCGATACCAGTTCATTGCCGCAACTGGGCGAACAATGGGTCGAGAAGAACCCCTACCGCGGCAACGCCGACGCGATCCGCATCGGCGACTCGGCCTTCAACCAGAACTGCGCGCGCTGTCACGGCCTGGGCGCGGTATCGGGCGGCATCGCGCCCGACCTGCGCTACCTCGAGCACGACGACTACATGGACGAGTTCTACATCGGCAAGGTCCGCAACGGCGTCACTCGCAACGGTGCGGTATACATGCCGCCGTTCGAAGGTATCCTGTCGCAGGAAGCCATGTGGGCCATCCGTGCCTGGCTGGAGACGGTCTATGAGCAGCAATGAGCGCCGACGCTTTCTGCGCGCCGCGGGGGCCCTGGCCCTCGCGGGCCTGATCCCGCCCGCCACCGCGGCAGCTGCCGAACTCGAACTGCAGCAGCCCGGCACCCTGAGGGTGGCGGTTTACGCAAACTTCCCGCCCTACTCGGCTGCAGGCAAGGGTGTCGACATCGCGCTCGGTCGTGCGCTCGCCGAGCACCTCGGCCTACAGCCGCAAATCGTCGAGTTCCCGGCCGACGAGGATATGAAGGACGACCTGCGCAACATGGTGTGGCGCGGGCACTATCTCGGCACCAAGCCGGGCGACGTGATGCTGCACGTGCCGGTCGACAACCACTTCGCTACCATCAACCCGCAGGTACGCATCTTCGGCCCCTATCACCTCGAGACACTGGCGATGGCGCGCCTGCCCGAGCGCGTACCGCAGCCGTCGAATTCGGTCGCTGAGACTTTCGAAGTCTTCACTACGGAGAAGATCGGCGTCGAACTCGACACCCACTCGAGCGACTTCCTGCTCCACATCCTGGATGGCCGCCTGCAGCCCAACATCGTGCACTTCCCCAACCTCGCCGCAGCAGTCGAGGCCATGCGCCGCGGCGAGATTGCGGCTGCAATGGGCACGCGCACCGAACTCGAGGGCGCCATCGGCGGCGGCGGCGACATCGCGCTCGACCCCCTCGGGATGCCCGAACTGCGCATCAGGCCATGGCCGCTCGGCATGGCCGTGAAGAAGGACAGCGGCCAGCTTGCCGACGCCCTGTCGAACGCACTGGCCGAACTGCAGCGCTCGGGAACGCTGGCCAGAATCTTCGCCGACCACGGCCTCACCCACCGCCTGCCCTGAACAGCGGGCCTATCGGCACCCTGCTCCATTGCTCCGCTGCGGAACAAATGCTCCGCAGCGGAGCATTTTTTCGGCTTACTCGATGTAGTGCCCGACGCCGATCAGCGAACGGCCTTCACGGCGCACATACGAGCGCTTGTTTTCCACCGCATTGGTCACCGGATTGCGCCAGACGTAATCGACCGTCGCCTCGTCGGCATCCTTGAGCTTGGAGATCATCTCCGCCACCAAGGCATTGCCGGCTGCATCATGCAGGCCCAGTGCATCGGTGTCCGACAGGGCCGGATTCATGCCCATGGCCTCGAAGCGACCGCTGTCCATGTTGATCATGAACACGTAGAGATCGTTCTTCACGAACTCGCCACGCCGGTCGTTGAAGACTGCTGCCGCACGCGCATGGCCTTGTTCCTTGGCCAGCTTGGCCGCACGCTCCAGCATCGCGCGGGCATCGTCTGCACCGGCGCGCGGTGCGGAGTAGCCAACACCGACGACGTAGTTGCCCACCTTGCGCACGTAGCTCACCTTGGGCTCGACCTTGTTGGTCACCCTGTTCAGCCACATGTAGCGCACCGTCCCTTCCTGGTTCACCCGCGTGGTGTCGATCATCTCGCGGAACAGGGGGTTACCGGCCGCGTCGGTGGTGTTGAGTACGGTCAGCCCGACCAGCGCCTCGGGCGCAGCACCACTGGCGTGATAGACCCCCTTGTCGTCGATCACGAAGACATAGAGATCCTTGCGCACGAACTTGCCCGTGCGGTCATTGAAGGCCGCGAAGGCTGCCTCGGCGCCGTTCTGCTCCATGTAGCCGACCGCCTGCTCGAACATCGCCCGCGCCTCGCGCGGCGTCGCGCGTTCGCCTGCGTGGACGGCCGTTGTGACACCGGCGGCACACAATACCGCCACCATCAACCGAGAGATCCTTGGGTAATTCATCTTCATCATTCCATCCTTGCAAGGTGCGGATATTCAAGGGGCAACAATCCCGATTGCCAAATTGCAAGAAACAGGCCCGCGGGCAGACGCATCAGCGAGCCTTCACACCGGGCATGTGGAGCATCCGGCATGGAGCATCTGTTGCGGTTCGGCACGTATCGGTCAGGCCCGCAACTGCTCTCCCAGACTCACCAGGCCATGCCTCACGGCAAGGTGGAGCAGCCTGAAGTCGTTCTCGGCGCCAAGTTTCTGGCGGACTGCCGACAGATGGTTGAGCACGGTCTTCTGGCTCAGGTGCATCGACTCGGCAATGCTTGCAACCGGGTCGCCACTGGCTACGAAGCGCAGCACCTCGAACTCCCGCGGCGTGAGGCGCTCGAGCATCACCTCCGAATCGAAGGCTGCGGTCATGGTCGAGTGCGCCAGCCCCTCGGCAAGGACGCGCCGCCCCGAATGCACCGCGCGCACGGCGGCCATCAGCTCATCGGGGGCGCAATTCTTGGTCAGGTAGCCGAGCGCACCGGCACGGATCGCCTGGCGCACGAAGCCGGGCTCGTCGTACATCGACAGCACTAGCACGCGAACACTGCGATCGCGCTGGAGGATGCGCGCAATCGCATCGATACCGCTCGCACCGCGCAGGCTCAGATCGACCAGCGCGACATCGATCTCGTGCGTCCGCAGGCAGGCGCAAGCCTCATCCGCCCCGGACACATCGCAGACCACCTTCATGTCGGGCTCGGCATCGAACATCCGCCGATACCCCGTGCGCACCAGCGCGTGGTCATCCAGCAACATCAATCGGATCATGTCTCCCCTCCTCCAATCCAGCGACAGGCAGCCGCAGACGCAACGCGAGCCCGCCTGCACGCCCCTTCTCGAATACCAGCTCGCCACCGGCGATGCGTGCGCGCTCTCTCATGCCAAGCACTCCACCCGATGACCTCGACAGCTGCTCCTCGGTGCAGCCGCGGCCATCGTCCTCGATGCGCAGCTCCACGAAGGCGCCGGCTACGGCGACGGCAAGCTCGACGTCCACATGCGTCGCGTCTCCATGCCGATGCGCATTGGTCAGCGCCTCCTGCACCGTGCGATAGATGGACAGCGCCGCCGCCTCGGGCAGGGCCGGCAGCGCTGTCGGCAACCGGGCGAAAATCGCCGCAGTACCCTGACGCCCCTGCCAGAAATCGAGCAGGTCGTTGAGCGCTTCCAGCAGGCCAAGCTCATCGAGGCCATGCGGCCGCAGGCGCTTGAGGATGCCCGACACTTGGCCTGAGACCGTCGCCACGCCCTCGCGGATCTCACGCCCGCAGTCGGCGATCGCCTCGCGCTCAGCCGTCCCCGCATGGCGCTCGATGTAGGCCGCTGCAAGACCAAGCGCCGCCAGGGTCTGGCCGATCTCGTCATGCAGCTCGCGCGCCAATGCCCGGCGCTCCGCCTCCTGGACCTGGATCAGCCGTCGCCCCATCTGCCGCTCGGCCTCGCGCGCCAGTGCCAGTTCGTGCGCGATCGACTCCATCGTTCGCGCGATACGGTCGAACTCGCGCAGCTCGAAGGCCGGCAGCGTGCGCGGGGTCTCATCGAGCAGGCCAACCAGCCCTCGCTCCAGCTCCACCCCCGGGCGCAGGGCCACACCGACGGTGCGCCAGGCGGCGAAACCGGCCACGAACACGAACAGCACGAAGAGCCCGAGCATGCGCGCAGACTCTGCAAGGATCTCGCTCGTCTCGCTCGCAGGATCGGGCTTGATGACCACCGTCGCACCGTCGATCCGGATGCGCTGTTCGGCAAGGTCGAACACCGCGTGCGGAAGGACAGCTGCAAGCCAGCGCGGCACGCCTCCAGCCGCTGCCTCCTGCGCAACAGGCTCTCCGTCGCGCTCGAGCGTGACCGCCAGATGTCTCATACCGCCCTCGGCAATCAGGGACTCCACGCGCGTCAGGCGATGCTCGCCGGCATCGGACATGGCGAGCATCAGGTCGACGAGTCGGGACGAAGCGTCCACCTCCTCGAGGACGTCCTCACGCAATGCGAGCGCGATCAGCACGCAGGCCAGCACGATCAAGAGCACGAAGTACCCGACCAAGCCGCCAACCAGCCTCGCCCGCAGATCCATTCCGCCTTCTCCCATGCTCCTTAGCTGCCTCTGGCTACGCAAGTCACATGCCAGCTCGGGAAAAACTCCCGGCTTCATCGGGAAGACCGCCCGGGCCATCGACGCCCCCGGCCCGCAGACTTGGCTCCGCAATGGCGCAGGCGGTCTGCGCCACATAGCAATAAAACAGGAGACGCCAACAAATGACTCGCACGCATTTTCCAACCCCCGTCCTGCGCCCGCTGCGGATGGCCGCTCTCGCGGCCTCGCTCGCCGTCGCCTTTCCGGCGTCGAGCCTGGCAGCAAGCACCGTCACCTGGGACGACATCGTCCGCGACCACGAGACGACGAGCGACGTGCTCACCTACGGGCTCGGCCTGAAGGCCCAGCGCTATTCGCCGCTGACGCACGTCAACACCAAGAACGTCGCCGGCCTGGTACCGGCGTGGTCGTTCTCATTCGGCGGCGAAAAGCAGCGCGGCCAGGAAGCCCAGGCCCTGGTGCATGACGGCGTGCTCTACGTCACCGCCTCGTATTCCCGCCTGTTCGCGATCGATGCCCGCACCGGCAGGCAACTGTGGAGCTACGAGCACCGCCTGCCCGACGACATCCGCCCCTGCTGCGACGTCGTCAACCGGGGCGCAGTCATCTTCGGCGACAAGATCTTCTTCGGCACCCTCGATGCGGCGATCGTCGCGCTCGACAAGAAGACCGGCAAGGTCGCCTGGCGCAAGAAGTTCGGCGACCACAAGGTCGGCTACACCATGACCGGCGCACCCACGATCGCGCGTGACAAGGAGTCCGGTCGCGTCATGCTGATCCACGGCGACTCGGGCGACGAGTTCGGCGTAATCGGCCACGTCTACGCCCGCGACCCGGAAACTGGCGAGGAGATCTGGAAGCGCCCGATGGTCGAAGGCCACATGGGCACGCTGAACGGCAAGCCCAGCACGCCGACCGGCGACCCGAAGGCCCCCTCCTGGCCCAACGACCCGACGCGCGAGACGGGCAAGGTCGAAGCCTGGAGCCATGGCGGCGGAGCCCCCTGGCAGAGCGCAAGCTTCGATGTCGACACCAACACCATCGTGATCGGCGCCGGCAACCCGGCACCCTGGAACACCTGGGCGCGCACCCCTCCGGGCGACGACCCGCGCAACTGGGACAGCCTGTTTACCTCCGGCCAGGCCTACGTCGATGCGGCCACCGGCGAACTCAAGGGCTTCTATCAGCACACCCCGAACGACGCCTGGGACTTCTCCGGCAACAACGAGATCATCCTTTTCGAATACAAGGACCCGAAGACCGGCAAGCAAGTCAAGGCCGGCGCGCATGCGGACCGCAACGGCTTCTTCTTCGTCACCGACCGCGAGAAACTCGCGGCCCGAGCCGACCACCCGAACAAGCCCACCGCCCTCATCAACGCCTGGCCGTTCGTCGACGGCATCACCTGGGCCTCGGGCTTCGACCTGAGCACCGGCAAGCCGATCGAGAAGGGCAATCGCCCGCCGCCGGTCGCAGAGGGCCAGGAAAAGGGCGAGACCGTATTCGTTTCGCCCCCCTTCCTCGGCGGCAAGAACTGGAACCCCATGGCCTACAGCCCCGACAGCGGCCTGTTCTACATCCCCGGCAACCACTGGGCGATGGACTACTGGACCGAGAAGGTGCACTACAAGGCCGGCTCGGCCTACCTTGGCCAAGGCTTCCGCATCAAGCGCCTGTTCGACGACCACGTCGGCATCCTACGCGCCATCGACCCGCTGACCGGCAAGATCGCCTGGGAGCACAAGGAAACCTTCCCGCTCTGGGCCGGAACGCTCACCACCGGCGGCGGCCTCCTCTTCACCGGCACCTCCGACGGCTATGTGAAGGCCTTCGACAAGCGTAGCGGCAAGGAGCTGTGGAAGTTCCAGACCGGCTCGGGCATCGTCTCCAGCCCGATCACCTGGGAGATGGACGGCGAGCAGTACATCGCGATCCAGTCCGGCTACGGCGGCGCCGTTCCGCTCTGGGGCGGCGACATGGCCGAGCTCACCAAGCAGGTCACGCAGGGCGGCAGCGTCTGGGTGTTCAAGCTGCCCAAGCAGGTGGCAAGCCGCTGAGGCACTGAAGCGGCAAACCGGTCGCGGGCCAGCCTCCTCCCTGGCCCGCGACACCTCACGGATGAACACACCATGAACACGTTCCACACCTGCTATCGGCACGCCCTGCGCTTGCTTCTCGGCTGTGCGGTGCTGCCGGGCGCCCTCATGTCATCGAGCGCTCAGGCCGAACCGGAACCGGTCCATGAGATCAATGGCTGCGGCATCTGGCCCTACACCCGCTGCCCGGGTGCGGACCTGCGCCATGCCGACCTGGTCGGGCGCAATCTTGCCGGCGCAGACCTGCGCGGAGCCAATCTGGTCCGCGCCGATCTGCGCGGCGCCAACCTCGCGGGCGCGAACCTCGATGGCGCAGATCTCAGCGGCGCCCGCCTCAACAAGGTGAACGCCCCGGTCGCCTCCTTCGTCGGTGCGCGCTTCGTGGGCGCCGATCTCGAAGCGGCGCGGCTGATGCGCTCCGACTTCACCAATGCCGACCTGAGCGCCGCGCGGCTCGAGATCGCGCGCGCCAACCACGCACGCTTCCGCGGCGCACGCCTGGTCGGCGCCGATCTTCAGGAGGCCAAGTTCCAGAGCGCCGAACTGGACGACGCCGACCTCGACGGCGCGTTGACACGCTTCACCAATTTCAACGAAACCTACATGAAGGGGTGCAACAAATGCCCGCACGACTGGTGAAGACAGGCGGCTGGGCGCACACGCTCCGATTGATCGCCACCCTCTCGGTCGCGGCCCTGACGGCCTGCGCGACGCCGCCGCAACGGCAGGCCGCGGACGAGCCCAAGGCCGAGCGCATCAACCCCGTGCGCGGTCAGGCAGAGGCAATCGCCAGCGGCGAGAAGCACTACGCTCGGCATTGCGCCAGCTGTCATGGCGAAGGCGCCACCAAGCCCGGGCCGGCCGCCGACCTGCGCAACATCGGCCGTACCTGCCGGCGCTTGACGGAGCCCGGGCTCCAGCAGCGCTGCCATCTGGACGCAGACGTCTATTTCCTGAAGACGGTCGAGGAAGGCAAGCTCAGGCTCGGCATCCGTCACATGCCAGCCTGGAAGGACCTGATCTCCACCGAAGAGGCGTGGGCAATCCAGGCCTTCATCGAGACGCGCCCGCGATGACGCCCGCAACCCATGCGACGACTGGGCAACGCTCCCGAGTCCGTCCGCAGCAGCGTTCACGGCAAAAGCCCGGCGGCTTGCGCCGCCGGGCTTCTCACCGGCAATGGGAAACGGCCTGCAGCTCAGTTCTTGTGCAGCTTGAACACCCAGACCATGCCACCCTGTTCGAGGAAGTTCACACGCTTGGCAACGTCACCACCCCACAGCGGCACGGCGCCGCCCCAGCCCGACACCACGGCGACGTATTGCTCGCCGTTGTCGTCCCAGGTGACCGGAGGGGCGATCACGCCAGAGCCCGTCTGGAACTGCCAGACTTCCTCGCCGGTCTTGGCGTTGACCGCCTTCAGGTAGCCCTCGGGCGTGCCGTAGAACACCAGGTTGCCGCCGGTGGTCAGCACACCGCCCCACAGCGGCGCGTTGTTCTTCACTTCCCACACGATCTTGCCGTTCACCGGATCGACCGCGCGCATGGCACCAATGTAGTCCTCGTACAGCGGCTTGATGGTGAAGCCTGCGCCCAGGTAGGCAGCGCCGCGCTTGTAGCTCACCGGCTCGTTCCAGATGTCCATGCCCCACTCGTTGGAGGGCACATAGAACAGGCCGGTGTCCGGGCTGAACGCCATCGGCATCTGGTTCTTGCCACCCAGGAAGGACGGCGCGTTGAACACCACCTCGCCCTTGCCGGCATCCTTCACGCTATCCAGGAAGGGGTTGCCGGGGCGCTTCTCGTCGTTCCAGATCGGGCGACCGGTCTCCATGTCGATGCCCTTGGCCCAGTCGATCTGGGTCACGAAGGGGAAGGCATTGAGCAGCTTGCCGGTGGCGCGGTCATTGACGAAGAAGAAGCCGTTGCGGTCGGCCTTGCCGCCCGCCTTGACCAGCTTGCCAGTCTTCGGGTCGTTGTACTCGAACGAGATGAATTCGTTCACACCGTCATAGTCCCAGCCGTCGTGCGGGGTGCTCTGGTAATGCCAGACGATCTTGCCGGTATCGGGGTTGATGGCCACCGTCGCCGCAGAGTAGAGGTTGTCGCCCGGACGCAGCCACGAGTTCCACGGCGCCGGGTTACCGGTGCCCATGAAGATCAGGTTGACGTCAGGGTCGTAGTAGGCGGCCTGCCAGGTGGCGGCGCCACCGGTCTTCCACAGATCGCCCGGCCAGGTCGCGTTGACCGTGCCCGACACCCCGTTCTCGATCGCCTTGCCATCCTTGTCGTAGGTGTAGCCCATGTGGCCTTCGACCACCGGACGCATCCAGATCATCTTGCCGGTGAGCGGGTCACGGGCCTCGACGCGCCCCATCACGCCGAACTCGCCGCCCGACACGCCGGTGATCAGCTTGCCCTTGACGATCTGCGGCGCCGCGGTCATCGAGTAGCCGGCCTTGTAGTCGTCGATGCGCTCACGCCAGACCACGCGGCCAGTGTCCTTGTTGAGCGCCACGAGCTGGGCGTCGAGCGTGCCGAAGATCACCAGGTCGCCATAGATCGCCGCACCGCGGTTGATCACGTCGCAGCAGGGCATGATGCCTTCGGGCAGACGGTGCTCGTACTTCCACAGCTTCGCGCCGGTCTTGACGTCGAGCGCGTAGATCCGGCTGTACGACCCGGTGACGAACATCTTGCCGTCATGGATCAGCGGCTGCGACTGCTGGCCACGCTGCTTCTCGCCACCGAAGGAGAAAGCCCAGGCCGGCACCAGATCGCGCACCGTCTCGGGATTGATCTGCTTGAGCGGGCTGTAGCGCTGACCCTTGGTACCCAGGCCGTGCGTGACGATCTGGTGGGTCAACTCCGCATCCTTCAGGATGTCCTCGTCGGTCACGCCCTTGGCCTGTGCGCTACCGATGCCCGCCAGCGCCACGGTCAGCGCGGTCAGCATCACGGGTAGGGCACGCTGGCGCTTGATTTTGCTCATCATCGACTCCTCCTTGGTGTCTCTCGGACGTATGGTTTATTGATCCACTTCTTCTCCGGCACGGACCCGGACCGGACACATGGACAACTGCAATCGCCATGCCAGCATCGGGGAGGCTCCAAATCACGCGCTCCGGTGTTCCAGCGCCTGCCCAGGCAGCAACGCCGGATGTAACACTTGGGCACAATCGTTGCGCTTCGGAACAGCCCTGCACGCAGCCGGCTGGAGCAGCGCTGCGGCAAAACGCCAGATCAACCGCCCCCGACGACATGAGCGGAGCTTGGCATGACGTTTGCTGCCCGACAGGCACAAAACACGCAACGGGGCGGCCCGGACACCTTCCGGCGCCGCACCCATGCAACGAGGAGACCGCATGATCCGCCACACCCTTGTTCTTGCCGGCCTGTTGTGGGCAGGTACGTTCGCACTCGGCCTGCCATACGCTGTCGCCGCCCCCGCAGGCGAGCAGACGGCGAATGACCCGCTCAACTCACCACGCTGGGGAGACATGGCAAAGGCCTTCTTCGACGGACAGGAGGTCGTGTTCGACCCGCGCATCAGCGTCAGCGGCCCGCTGGTGGCAGAAGATTCGCTCAATGTGCCGATCACGGTCGATGCCAGCGCGCTGCCCGGCGTGGAAGAAATGATCGTCTTCGCCGACTTCAACCCGATCCTCAAGGCCTTGCGCTTCGAGCCCGGTGCCGCGCAAGCGCGGCTCGGCTTCCGCCTCAAGCTGCAGCAATCCTCCCCGGTGAGGGTCGCCGCACGCACGGTGGACGGCGTCTGGCGGGTGGGCGGCGCCTGGGTCACTGCAACCGGCGGCGGCTGCACCCTGCCCTCGGTCGGCTCCGGCTCGCCGGAATGGCAGGAACGCCTCAACGAGGTCAGCGGCCGGTTGTGGGCGCGCATCGATGGCGGCGAGCGCCTGCGCATGCGCGTCATCCACCCCATGGACACCGGGCTCGCGGCCGGCATTCCGGCCTTCCACATCGAGGACATCGTGATCAGCGACGAAAACGGCCGCATCCTCAGCCGCATACAGCCGCTCGAGCCGGTGTCCGAGAACCCCAGCTTCACCATCGACCTGGCCGAGGCGGCAAGCGGCGGGAGGCTCCACGTGAGCGGCCGCGACAACAACGGCAACCGCATCGATGCATGGGTGACACGATGAGGCGCCCTCTTTCGTTCGCCGGCCTGCTGCTGGCCCTGCTCATCGCGCTGCCGCTCGCTGCCCAGCAGCGCAGCAGCTTCGACTACGGCCTTGTCGCACAGGAGATCGCCCCCGGCGCCTACGTCATCGTCGGCCTGCGCGAGGACTTCTCCTTCGACAACGGCGGCAACATCGTCAACACCGGCTTCATCGTCGGTCGCAGCGGGGTCATCGTCATCGATACCGGCCCGTCGCGGCGCTATGGCGAACAGATGCTGGCTGCCATCCGCGCGGTGACACCGCTACCCGTCGTGCTCACGCTCAACACCCACCACCACCCGGACCACTTCCTCGGCAACCAGGCCTTCCCGCAGGACACGCTCGCTGCACTGCCCGAGACGATCGTCGGCATCCGCAGCGAGGGCGAAGGCTTCAACGACAACATGTATCGTCTCAATGGCGACTGGATGCGCGACACCGAAGTGGTCATCCCCACCCGCGCCCTGAGCGCGGGCAGGCAAGACATCGGCGGGCGTGATGTCGAGTTCCTCGCCCTCGGCGGGCACACGGCGGCGGACCTCGTCGTGGTCGACCACGACAGCGGCACGGTGTACGCCGCCGACCTGCTGTTCAATGGCCGCGCCCCGACCACGCCACATGCCGACATCCCGCGCTGGATCGCCGCGCTAGAGCAGCTTGCGCGCCTGCCAGCCCGCCTTTGGGTGCCCGGCCACGGCGACGTCAGCGCCAGCCTCGCCCCCGTGCACGAGACCCGCGACTACCTCGAATGGCTGGCCGGCACGATGCGCGATGCGGCCGAGGCCGGAATGGACATGACCGAAGTCTTCGCGCTCGACATCCCCGCCCGCTTTGCCCAGCTTGCCCTCGTCGACACCGAGTTCCGCCGCTCCGTGGTGCACCTGTTCCCGGCAGCGGAACAGGCCGCCCTGAGCGGCGGCCGGCGCGACTGAGGCGCCGGCGTCAACGCGCATGCCCGGCGTCGAGCGCTTCGAGCCTGCGCGCAGCCTCGGCGTCTCCCGCGCCTGCCGCAAGGGAAAGCCAATGCCGGGCCTGCTCGAGGTCGGCTGCAACAAGGCGGCCGTCGAGATGCAGCAACCCCAGGCGGTACTGCGCCTTCACCGAACCCGCCTCGGCACCACGCCGATAGCGCTCCAGCGCAAGCGCAGCATCCTTCGGTTCGCCCAGTCCGTCCTCGGCCAGGATACCGAGATTGAACCAGGCCTCGGCCACGCCGCGCTCGGCGAGCGCCTGCCAGATGCGGCGCGCACTGTCGTAGTCGGCCATCTTGAACTCGGCATAGGCCTTGTAGAGGCCGATGCTCGGACGCTCGACGAGTTCGGCAAGCTCTGCCTCCCCGACCGCATGTACGACAGAGGACTGGAGCAGCAGCGCCAGGGCAAGACTGGTTCTTGAACGCATTTACTTCGTCTCCGGGCGAAGAAGGCCACATCCGTCAGAAGCAACAAACGCACCTGGAGCAAGAACTTGCCCGACCTGCACAACTCGCTGCCTGCCAGCGCCACAGCAAGCCTGCTCCGGGTCGCACGCCTTGCCATGGCACTTGCCGTGCTCACCCCGGGCCTGGCCGCATGCGCAGACGGCAATGCGGAGGGTATCGTCACCCGCCATTTCGCTGCTGTCGAGTTCGCCGATGCACGAGAGGCACTCGCCGAAGCCATCGCCAACGAGGGCATTGCACGGCCGGTCGAGAGTCATTTCGCCCGCATGCTCGATCGCACCGCGGCCGACCTCGGCCACGCACACGGACTCTATGCAGAGGCCGAGATCCTCACCTTCTGCAGCGCGCCGGTCGCCGCTGCGCTGGTGACCGAGGCAAGGGAGCACATCGCGCTCTGCCCACTGTCGATCGCCGTATACACCTTGCGAGAGGGCGAGGCGGCCGCCGTCCTTGCTTACCGTCCGCCTTCGCTGCACGGCGCAGGCGGAGACGCCGCGCGCGCGCTCATGCAGCGCATCGTCTCACGCACTGCTCGACTGCTAGGGCAGGAGTGAGCCTTCGCAAGCAGCGTCCTTGGCGCCGAACACGCACACCAGAGAGGATCGTCCCGGAATGAACACCATGAACAAGACCTATCCGAATCCCTTCGTGGCATCGCACTGGCTACTCGCCCTTCTCGTCATCGCCGCTGCGGCACTGGGCTGGTACATGGTCGACATCCCGCAGAGGACACCCGAGCGCGCCTACTTCTTCAACCTTCACAAGTCGTTCGGCCTGCTTGCGCTCATCATGATCCTGTTGCTGACGATGCAGCGCAGGCGGTTCTCGCCACCGCCGCTGCCGGCAACGCTCCCGCCCTGGCAGCACCGCGCGGCTGCCTGGGGCCACCTTGCGATGTACCTGCTGTTGCTGGGCTCGGCGTTGAGCGGATATGTGGGAACGAACTTCTCACGCTGGGGAATAGACTTCTTCGGGCTCTTCTCGCTGCCATCATGGGGTCCCGAAAATCGCGAAGCCTACCAATTCCTGAAGATCGTCCATATCTGGACCACGAACCTGCTTGCCGCCCTGGTCGCCCTTCACGTGGCCGCCGTCATCAAGCACGCCGTTCACGGCGAGGGCGTATTGAGGCGCATGTGGTTCCGGCATCCCGTCCCCGGGCACTCGGCCGACGCGGAATGAGATGGCAAAGAACCGGCTGGCCGACACCGAACCTCAGCTCATGCGCCCGAGCTTGCGATAAAGCGTGTTGCGGCTCACGCCCAGCCGGCGTGCGGCGGCCGAGACATTGCCCTTGACTTCCTGCATGACCTTGGCGATCGCTTCGAGCTCGAGTTCATCCAGACTGCGCGCAACAGCGGGCTCGCTCGGCGGCAACACGCCCTCGCTCGGCGCAGGTGACGCGCCGCCATGCTGGGTGGGAACGAACGGCTCGGGTCCGAACAGTTCCTCGGGCAGATGAACCGACTCGATCTCGTCCTCATCATCCTCCAGCAGCGCCGCCGAGACCCGGATCACGCTGTGCAGCTGCCTGATGTTGCCCGGCCAAGGGTAGGTCTCGAAGAAGCGCCGCACCTCGGCGCTGATCGAGATCGCCTCGCGCCCCGAGTCCTGCGCCTCGGCACGCAGCAAGCGGTCGACCAGCGTGCCGACATCGCTACGCTCGCGCAGCGGCGGCAAGGTCACCGTCAGGCCATTGACGCGGTAGTACAGATCCTCGCGAAACTCACCATTCGCCACCGCATCACGCAGCACGCGGTGAGTCGCGCAAACCAGCGAGATATCGACCGGAATCGCCTTCATGCCCCCGACCGGGGTCACGCTGCGTTCCTGCAGCACACGCAGCAAACGCGTCTGCATGGCCAGCGGCATGTCACCGATCTCGTCCAGGAACAGCGTCCCCCCATGGGCCTGCTGCACCTTGCCAACCGCGCCCTCCCGCCGCGCGCCGGTGAACGCACCGCCAACGTAGCCGAACAGCTCGGACTCGATCAGGTGCTCGGGAATGGCCGCGCAGTTGAGCGGTACGAAGGGGCCGTCCGCTCTCGCGCTCGAGTTGTGGAAAGCGCGCGCAAACAATTCCTTGCCGACACCGGACTCGCCCTGGATCAGCAGCGGAATGTCCTTGCCGCCAATCCGCCGGGCGCGGTCGATCGCCCGCTGCAAGCGCTCGTCGCCGGTCGCCAGCGACTCGAGCGTCGGCCCCGCCGCCTCGCTGCGCTCGGCCGCACGCGCCGCCGGCGCTGCCCCGGCCTGGGCGCGCAAGCGTTGCTCAGTCCTTGGCTGGCCACCGTCGGCGGCCACCTCGCCCGCTCCCGCCAGCGCGAGCGGCCTGATGCTGCGCAACTGCACATACAGCTCGCCGCCATTGCGTGTACCGAGGCGGACCAGAGCATTGCCGCTTGACTGCAAACGATCGATGATCGCACCGAAACCGAGCCGGAAAAGCTCATTGAAGCTGCCGCCCGCAGCATCATGTGACTGCGAGGCAAACCATTCCCGCGCCGCCGGATTGGCCCCCAGGATGGTGCCGTCCGGACTGAGCGCAACAAGGCCCTCCTGCAGGCTGCCCACGTACTCCGGCCGCGGATGGCAGGCAATCAGGATGTCCTTGCCGAACTCGGCCTCGAACAGGCGCTTTTCCAGCAGCTGGACCGACAGGCGGACGAGCCCGAGCGTATGGCGCTGCGGGTTGCGGTAGTCGCCCGAGATGTCGAACACACCGGCCATGCGGCCATGGGCGTCGAACACGGGCGACGCGCAACAGGCCAGGAAGATGTTGCGGTCGAGATAGTGCTCGGAGCCGAGAATCTCGACCGGCGCCTTTTCGAGCAGCGCCGTACCCATGCCGTTGGTACCGAGCCGCGCCTCGCTCCAGCACGCGCCGGGCTGCAAGGCGACGCGCTGCGCGCGATCGACGAAGGCCGCATCGCCCAGGCTGTGGATGATCATGCCATCCAGGTCGGCAAGGATGACCATGCTGCCCGAGGAGCGGATCTGCTCGAACACATGCTCCATGACGCCGCTCGCGAGTTCGAGCATGTGCGCACTCTGGTTGCGCGACTCCTCCAGCTGCGCCCGGCTCGCCACTTCGATCGAGCCGCCGTCGCGGTGGTCCAGGCCCACGTCGCGACAGCGTTCCCACGAGCGCAGGATCAGCGGCGACAGGTACTTGTCGGGCACCACGCCACGCTCGAAAAAATGCTCACGAGCGACAGCAGCCCGATCCTCGCGCGCCACTTTCGTCCGCGGCATAGCGCTCATCGTGTCTTCCTCCGGATGCCCCGTATCGTTGTTGATCGGGTGCAATGCATTGTTATGTTCAAAAAAGTAGCACCTGCCCAACATTGAAGCAAATGTAGATGAGCGGTCCGACGGATCAATCGGGGCTATCCCGCATCGGCAGGGCGGGCGGCCGCATGCCAAGGCGATCGAGCGCCTGGCACAGGGCTTGCAAACCCTCGCCTGTGAAACACGTCAGCGCTGCTCGCCACACGCAGGTTCGGCTCGGACGTGAATGCGACCACCCCACCAGGAGGTAACCGATCATGAGCGCTTGCCCCGCACCAACCGACTCGATCCTGCGCCGACACCACGACCAGCTTGCCGCCATCGCGGGGCTCAGCACACCACCGCAGGACTCGGTGCAGAGGCGCCACTACCAGCAGTTGCTCGCCGCACGGCTCGCCGTGCGCAGCGCCGGCGGCCCAGCCCCCGCAAGCGTTCGCCCCGAACCTGTCCGCCGCCAGCCAAGTGCTGCAGAATCCACCACAGCGCAGGGGCCCCAGGGCCCAAGCGCCCCACCGCCAGCCCGGACAAGCGCCAACGTCGAACCCAAGGGCTGGTTCGCCAGCGTGCTCGAGCGCATCCTTGGCCGCTGAACACACCCGGCCAGCGCCCTACCAGGACCGACCCACGACGATGACTCGCCCGCATCCTTCCGGCCCAGCCCCCACACCCCCCGCGGCACCAGGCAAGCGCACCCGCGGCACACAGCGTGGCCGCCAGCTCGCACCTGACGCTCTGCACGACATCGAGGCCCTGCTGGGCGCAGGCGGCAGAAGCCGGGACATGCTCATCGAGCACCTGCACGCCATCCAGGACGCGTTCGGACATCTGTCGATGGCTCACCTGCGTGCGCTCAGCCACTGGATGGGGTTGCCGATGGCCGCGGTCTACGAGACCGCCTCGTTCTACGCCCACTTCGACATCGTCCGTGACGAGGCGCTTCCGCCCCCCGCCGTCACGATCCGCGTGTGCGATTCGCTGCCATGCCAGCTTGCCGGTGCGCAGGCGCTGCATGCCGCACTCGCGCGCGACCTCGACCCCACGCAGGTGCGCGTGCTGCGGGCCCCCTGCATGGGCCGCTGCGACAGCGCACCGGTCGTCGAGGTCGGCCATCGCCATCTAGGCAACACGACACCGGACGCAGTGCTCGCCCAGCTCGCCGGGGGCGAACTTCACCCCGCGCCCATCGCATGGCAGGGGCTCGAGGCCTACCGCCGCGAGGGCGGATACGCACTGCTCGCCAAGGCCAGAGACGGGGCGGTGTCGGTCGATCAGCTCGGCGCCATGCTCGAGCACGCCGGCCTGCGCGGTCTCGGTGGCGCCGGCTTTCCCACCTTCAGGAAATGGGCCTTCGTGCGCGCCGAACCTGCGCCACGCTACATGGTGATCAACGCCGACGAGGGCGAGCCCGGCACCTTCAAGGACCGCCATTACCTGGAACAGGCGCCCCACCGTTTTCTGGAAGGCGCGCTCGTCAGCGCGTGGGCGGTCGATGCCGCTGCGCTCTACATCTACCTGCGCGACGAATACCCCGGCCTGCACGCGGTACTGCGCGCGGCGATCGCCGAGGCCGAGGCCGCCGGCTTCGCCGAACCGGGCTACATCGTGCTGCGCCGCGGCGCCGGCGCCTACATCTGCGGCGAGGAATCGGCACTCATCGAATCACTCGAGGGCAAGCCAGGCAAGCCGCGCCACCGCCCGCCCTTCGTCGCGCAAAAAGGCCTGTTCGACCGTCCGACGCTGGTGAACAACGTCGAGACCGTGTACTGGATCCCGCTGCTGTGGCAGCACGGCGCCGACTGGTTCGCCAGCCAGGGCCGCCACGGCCGCAAGGGCCTGCGCAGCTTCTCGGTGTCGGGGCGGGTGATGAAGCCCGGCGTGCATCTGGCGCCGGCGGGAATCACGCTTCAGGAGCTCATCGACGAATACTGCGGCGGCATGCTCGCAGGCCACCGCCTGCTGGCCTACCTGCCCGGCGGGGCCTCCGGCGGCATCCTGCCGGCGAGCAAGGCCGACATCCCGCTCGACTTCGACACCCTGCAGCCACACGGCTGCTTCATCGGCTCGGCCGCCATCGTGGTGATTTCGGACCAGGACGACCTGCGTGCGGTGGCGAAGAACCTGATGGCCTTCTTCGCCGACGAGTCCTGTGGCCAATGCACGCCCTGTCGCGTGGGCACCGAGAAGATGCTCGGCCTGCTCGAACGCGACGATTGGGACACCGAGCAGCTCCAGCGCCTTGCCCAGGTCATGCAGGACGCCTCGATCTGCGGCCTCGGCCAGGCCGCGCCCAACCCGGTCACCAGCCTGCTGCGCTTCTTCCCGGCCGAACTGGCAGAACAGGGCATCCGCCTGCGGCCCGCGGCCGTCAATACGGAATCCGCTTCATGAGCACACTTGCCTCCTCGCCCTCCGGCGCTCCCGTTTCCTCCTTGACTGCCACGCTGGACGCCTTCGAGATCACCCTCGATGGCGTCCGCGTGCAGGCTTTTTCGGGCGAGACGCTGTGGCAGGTCGCCAAGCGCGCGGGCGAACGCATCCCGCACCTGTGCTTCAAGGACGCACCCGGCTATCGTGCCGACGGCAACTGCCGCGCCTGCATGGTCGAGATCGAGGGCGAGCGCACCCTGGCCGCGAGCTGTATCCGCCAGGCCACGCCAGGCATGGTGGTACGAAGCGCAAGCTCGGAACGGGCACGCACTGCGCGCGAAGGCGTCATGGCGCTGCTGCTCGCCGACCAGCCGCCGCGCGCCGACAGCCCCGACCGCGCCAGCCACTTCTGGGAGATGGTCGACCTGATGGCGCTCGACATCGATGCGCCCGACACGCTGCACAGACAGCTGCCGCAGCGCCGCACGGCGCCCACGCCGCCCGACACCTCGCACACCGCGATGCACGTCAATCTTGACGCCTGCATCGCCTGCAACCTGTGCGTGCGCGCCTGCCGCGAGGTGCAGGTGAATGACGTCATCGGCCTCGCCCACCGTGGCGCAGCCTCGAAGGTCGTGTTCGACTTCGACGACCCGATGGGCGACAGCACCTGCGTGGCCTGTGGCGAATGCGTGCAGGCCTGCCCCACCGGCGCGCTGATGCCCGCCCGCATCGTCGACGCGAACGGCCGCGGCGACTCCGCCTGCGCCGACCGCAAGGTGGATTCGGTCTGCCCTTATTGCGGCGTCGGCTGCCAGCTCACCTACCACGTCAAGCAGGACAGGATCGTCTTCGTCGAAGGCCGCAACGGGCCGTCGAACGAGAACCGCCTGTGCGTAAAGGGCCGCTTCGGCTTCGACTACCCCAACCACCCCTCCCGCCTCACCGTGCCGCTGATCCGCCGCGAAGGCGTACCTAAGGGCCTCGACCCGGACTTCGACCCTGCCAAGCCATTCAGCCACTTCCGCGCCGCGAGCTGGGACGAGGCGCTGGACCTTGCCGCTGCCGGCCTGCTCCGCCTGCGCAACACCCACGGCCCCGACGCGCTCGCCGGCTTCGGCAGCGCCAAGTGCTCGAACGAGGAAGCCTGGCTGTTCCAGAAGCTGGTGCGCACCGGTTTCCGCTCCAATCATGTCGACCACTGCACGCGGCTATGCCACGCCAGCTCGGTCGCCGCACTGATCGAATGCATCGGCTCTGGCGCGGTCACCGCCTCCTTCATGCAGGCACAGCAGGCCGACGTCGTCATCCTCACCGGCTGCAACCCGACGGTTAACCACCCGGTGGCCGCCACCTATTTCAAGCAGGCGGCCAAGCGCGGCACCAAGCTCATCGTGCTCGACCCGCGCGGCATCACCATGGGCGCCTACGCCCACCGCATGGTTCGCTTCACCCCGGGCAGCGACGTGTCGCTGTTCAACGCCATGCTCAACGTCATCGTCACCGAACAGCTCTACGACGAGGACTACATCGCCGCCCACACCGAAGGCTTCGAGGCGCTCAAGGCCCACGTCGCACCGATGACACCCGAGGCCATGTCGCCCGCCTGCGGCGTCGCTGCCGAAGAGATCCGCGACATCGCCCGCCTGTACGCCAAGGCCGAGCGCGCGATGATCTTCTGGGGCATGGGCATCTCGCAGCACACCCACGGCACCGACAACGCCCGCGGCCTGATCTCGCTCGCGCTTGCCACCGGCCACATCGGCCGCCCCGGCACCGGCCTGCACCCGCTGCGCGGCCAGAACAACGTGCAGGGGGCATCGGACGCCGGCCTCATCCCGATGGTCTTCCCCGACTACCAGCCCGTGGGCAATGCGCAGATCCGCGCCGCCTTCGAGGAGCTGTGGAACACGCCGCTGCATGACAAGCCCGGCCTCACCGTGGTCGAGATCATGCACGCCATCCATGCCGGCACCATCCGCGGCATGTACATCCAGGGCGAAAACCCGGCCATGTCCGACCCCGACCTCTCCCATGCGCGCGGCGCGCTGGCCATGCTCGAGCATCTGGTCGTGCAGGACCTCTTCGTCACCGAAACCGCACAGTTCGCCGACGTCATCCTGCCGGCCTCGGCCTGGGCCGAGAAGGACGGCACCGTCACCAACACCAACCGCCAGGTACAGATGGGCCGCGCCGCCGTGCCCCTGCCCGGAGACGCCCGCCCCGACTGGTGGATCATCCAGGAGATCGCCCGCCGCCTTGGCCTCGACTGGCACTACACCCACCCGCGCGACGTCTTCGCCGAGATGAAACGCGGCATGCACTCGCTCGACCACATCAGCTGGGAGCGGCTGGACGCGGAGCAATCCGTCACCTACCCCTGCCCCGCCGACGACGCCCCCGGCCTGGACGTGGTCTTCGGCGACCGTTTCCCCACCGCCAGCGGCCGCGCCCGCTTCCGCCCCACCGTGCCACTGCCGCCCGACGAGCCGATCGACGACGCCTGGCCCACCGTGCTCATCACCGGCCGCCAGCTCGAACACTGGCACACCGGCTCCATGACCCGACGCGCCGCCGTGCTCGACGCACTCGAGCCGGCCGCCGTGGCAACGCTCGCCCCCGGCGAGCTCGCCCGCCTCGGCCTCGAACCCGGCGAACCGCTCGCCATCGAGACCCGCCGCGGCAGCATCACGCTCACCGCGCGCACAGACCCGCTGATGCCCGAGGGCATGGTCTTCGTGCCCTTCTGCTACGTGGAAGCGGCGGCCAACATGCTGACCAACCCCGCGCTCGATCCCTACGGGAAAATTCCGGAGTTCAAGTACGCGGCGTGCAGGCTCTCTGCATGCAAGTCTGCACGGGTCTGAGCCGGCACAATGCAAGGGCCGATCGACAGCGGGCAGGCCCCTTCGATCGGCCTTTTCTTCTGGGTTTCAGGCTGACAAATCTTGATGCAAATCGTGGAATAACTCCTATGATTGAAGGGTAATCACGTCCCGCAGACCTTCGGCCGCCACGCCGCACCTGCGTCGAGACGTGGTCCACCAACACCCGCAACGGAGCGGGGCTGAGGGAGTCACGACGATGCGCAACGGACAGCAGCACATGGGTGCCGCGGATTTGCCGCGCCCGAAGGAAATTGTCTTCCACGTCACCTGCGCACTCATCGTCGCCCATGGGCTATCGCCCTGCATGGCCTGGGCGCAGGCCATCGTCCCCGACGGCCGCACCCTCACCACCGTAATGCCCGACGCGGGCGCCGCAGTGGTCAACATCCACACCGGCACGGTGCTCGGCAACGGCAACGCACTCAACTCCTTCAGCCGGTTCAACGTTGGCGAAGGCCAGGTCGCCAACCTGCACGTGCCCGACACCGCGGCCGCGCTCATCAACCTCGTCCGCGACCAGACGACAACGATCGGCGGCATGCTCAACGCAATCAAGGACGGCAAGATCGGCGGCAAGGTCTACTTCGCCAACCCGCACGGCTTCATCGTCAGCAACACCGGCGTGGTCAATGTGGGCAGCCTGCACGTATCCACGCCCAGCCAGCAGTTCGTGGATGAGTTCTTCAGCGCCACAGGCGGCGCAGAGGCAAGCTCGGCCCAGCTCGTGGCCGGCACCGCGCCGCGCAACCGCGACGCACAGGTGCGCATCGACGGCACGGTCAACGCCATCGAACAGGTCGCCGTGAGCGCGGGCTCGGTGGTCGTGGGCGGCAAGGTGTTCACCGGCGCCCGCTTCAGCGGCACCGACCCCGACTTCAAGGACGTCGTCAATGTTCACGGCCTCGACGCTGCCAGCACCGTGGCCGTCCACGACGGTCGCATCCTGATCGTCGGCGACGACGACATCAGCGTCACCGGCACCCTGTCGACACGCCGGGTCGCCGACGGCAGCGACGCCACCCTGCGCAGCGGCGCCTCGGTGGGTGCGTCGAGCGACATCAGCCTGGAGGCCCGCTCGGTCACGCTCGGCAGCGGCGCCCGCGTGCTTGCCGCAGGCGGCGCCGGCCATGCCGGCGGCGACGTCAACGTGCAGGCCGCCGCCAGCGGCGAGCTGCTCGACGTGGTGAGCGACACCCGGGCCCGGGTCGGCATCCAGGGTGCCACCGTCACAGGCCGCGACATCACGGCCACGGCGAAGGCCGAGCATGACAGCAGCCTCTCCCCCGTCGTCACCAAGACGGTCGCGGCCGAAGCCGAGCTCAACGACGCCACGCTCGAGGCGAGCGGCATGCTGGCCGTGCGCGCAGAAGCCGTCGCCACGGTGGCGACACCGGACTTCGTTCCCCTCGCGGTGGTCGACGTCGATGTTTCCGCCACCGTGAAGGTGGCCGGCAACAGCCGGCTCAGCGGCACCGCCGGCACCGAGCTGTCCGCCCGTGTCGACGCCGAACTGAGCGCACGGCCGGGCCTGCCCGACTTCGGCGAACTGCCGGGCGACGCAGGCGTCGCCGTGGTGACGAGCAACACCACCGCCACGGTCGATGTACTGGGCGACAGCGAGGTGGGCAGTGCGCTGGGCCGCAGCGATCTCAGCGCCACCAACAACACCCGGGTGGATGCCGCTGTCGACGCCTCCGCCAGCGGCGACACGGCGGTGGGCGGCGCCGTCGCGGTCACCGTCGTGCGCAGCACCACCCGCGCCCGTGCAGCCGACAATGCCAGGCTGTCCGGGAAAACAGGCGTCGGCGTGCGTGCGGCCTCAACCACCCTCGTCGCCACCTCGGCCAAGGCCGCGGCAGGCGGCGCCACCGAAAAGGGCGCGGAAGAGAGCAAGACCGAGGAGACGCTGGAAACCTACAAGGACGATGCCGCCACCGCCGATGGCGGCGTCACCGTGGCTGCAGCGGTCGCGGTGAGCGACCTCGAGAGCCACACGCTGGCCGCCGTCGACGCCAGCCGTCCGCTGCAGAGCGACGGCGCACTGACGGTGGCGGGCACGGCGCTTACCCAGGCCGAGGTCGAGGCCGACGGCAGCAGCGCCGGTGGCAGTGTCGGCGTCGGTGTCGGCGTGGCGCTGAACCTCGCCCGCGTCTCCAACGAGGCGCGCGTCGCCCAGCAGGTGGAGGCCGCCGGGATCGAGGCCAGTGCGCGCACGCCGGCAGGCGACGACACCAACCTCTTCACCTCGACGGCCACCTCGGGCGCAGGTGCGAGCGACGTCGGCGTTGCCGGCGCATTGGCCATCAACGTCATCGACAACCTCACCACCGCAACGATCTCCGTGGCGGGCGACGTAGACGCGAAGAACGGCAACGTCGCCATTGACGCCGAGAACCGCAGCACCTCGAACGCCAGCGCCACCCCGGCCGAGGATGCCACCGCGAGCGGTGACACGGTGGGGGTCGGCGCTTCGGTCGCGGTCAACGTCGTCAGCAACGAAAGTCGCGCCCAGCTTGCAGACGGCGCCCGCCTGCGCAATGCCGCCGCCCTCGACGTCAAGGCTGAGGGTGACTACTCGGCCCGTACCGAGGCCGAGGCCGGCGCCGAGGGCGGCATTGCCGCCACCCCGGTCGCTGCGGTCACAGTCGCCGACAACAAGACGCTGGCCGGCATCGGCAGCGGCGAAGCGGTGCATACGAGTGGCGCGGTGAGCGTCGAGGCGCGCCACGCCAGCACCACCGAAACCGTCGCCAAGGGCTCGGCGACCGGCGAGAAGGCGGCGATCGGCATCGGTGTTGCCGTCAACGTGGTCGCGGAGACGGTCAGCGCCAGTGTCGGGCGCGACCTGCACGCGGGCAGCACGATCCGCGTCGCTGCCGAGAGCCGGCATTCGAGCTCGGCCGACGCCACCGCCAGCGCCAAGGGCGGCAAGGAAGAGAAGAAGGACGGCGGCGACGACGACACGCCCGAGGACGGCGTTGACCAGGAGATCGGCCGCCAGGCGGGCTTCGCGCAGGACAAGCAGAAGGATGGCAGCGACAGCAAGACCCAGGCGCCCGACTCGGCCGAGACCAGCGAAGGCAAGATCTCGGTGGCCGCCGCAGTGGCCGTCAATTCAGCGCGGGTCAGCACCTCCGCCACGATCGCTGACGGGGTCGATGTGAGCGCGGCCGGGGCCCTGGAAGTCGAAGCATCCGGCAACACCGACGCCAGCGCGAGCGCCGACGGCAGCGCCGCCGGCAGCACCACGACGGTGGGCATCGGCGCTGCGGTCGCGATCAACAGCGTCACCAGCCACACCGCGGCCTGGATCGGCAACGCCCAGGTCCGCGCAGAGGGCATCGCGGTACGCGCGCTGATGACCGCGGTCGACAGCGACACCGTGAACAGCTTCTCGAGTTCGGCCAAGGCCGGCGCCGGTGCCGGCAAGGTCGGCATTGCCGGCGCCCTCGCCCTCAACCTCATCGACACCCGCAGCACGGCCGAGATCCATGGCGGCGCCGAGCTCGACGCCGACGGCCACGACATCGAGCTGCGCGCCGAGAGCGCGTCCGAGACCAGCGCCACGGCGCTCCCCGACGAGCCCGCCTCGGGCGGCAAGCTCGGCGTCGGCGCCTCGGTCGCACTCAACCTGTTCCGCGAAGACCTGGTGCGCGCACGGGTGCGCAACGGCGCCCAGCTGATCGACCTCGACAAGCTGCAGGTCGTCGCCGATGCGCGCAGCGACAGCAAGGCCGAAGCCGAAGCAGGCGCCGAAGGCAGCGTGGCGCTGGACGCAGTCGTGGCGCTGTCCGACCTCAAGCTCAAGACCGAGGCCATCGTCGAAGCCGGCGCGCAGATCACCGCAACCGGACCGGTCGAGATCCGCGCCAGCTCGGCAGGCGAGCACGAGGCCAGCGCCACCGGTGACGTCAAATCCGACAAGGTCGGCGTCGGCGCCTCGGGCGCGATCATCCTCAGCACCACGCACACGCTCGCCAGCCTGGCGCGCGATCTCGTCACCACAACCAGCGGCGACGACGGCAAGGTGGACATCACCGCCACCAGCACACGCAGCTACGAGGCCATCGCCAAGGCCAGCGCCGCCGGTGGCAAGGCGGAAGACGAGACCACCGCGACCGAGCGCGACAAGGCCGCCACCACCAGCACGCTAAAGGACAACGAAAGCGCCCAGCAAGGCACCGAAACCACAGGCAGCGGCAGCAAGGTCGCCATCGCGGCTGCGGCCGGCGTGCTCGTGCTCGACGACGACGCGCGCGCGACCGTTGCCGCCGGTCGCCGTCTCGAGCTTGGGGGCGACCTCACACTGAGCGCGACCAGCAGCAGCGACTTCAGCGCCCGCGGGCTGGGCAACACGCTCGACGTGACCAAGCTCCAGGACAGCGCCAAGGTCGGCATCGGGGTGGGCGTCGGGCTAGCCATCACCCGCAACGACACCCAGGCCGCGATCGGCGCCGGCAGCCAGATCGTGCGCGCCGGCAACATCGAGGTCAGCGCAACGTCGGCACAGAACACCTCGCCCGGCTTCGCCTACAAGCTCGCCGCCGAGGGCGTGGCGGGCGCAGGCGCGGAGAAGGTCGGCATCGCCGGTGCGCTCGCGGTCGCCAACTCGGAATCGACCACCGAGGCATCGATCGGTGACGAGGTCCGCATCGGCGACATCGACGGCGGCACGCGAGTCGGCAACCTGCGGGTGAGTGCAGACAACACCAGCAAGCTGGCCGCCAAGGCCTGGAGCGCCGCGCTCGCCGGCAAGGTCGGCGTCGGCGCCTCGATCGCGGTCCTGGTGTCGGACAACACCTACCGCGCCTGGATCGGCCGCGAGGCCGAGATTGCCGCGATGAGCCTGGAGGTGGCAGGACGCAATCACGCCATCACCGGCCCTGCCGCCTTCGACTGGTCGCTCGAGGGCCTCAAGGACCGCTTCACCGACGCCAACCTGCAGTTGCTGCTCGGGCAGAACAACTACTACACCGAAACCATCGCGGGCGCAGGCAGCAACCAGGTCGCCGTCACCGGCGCCTTCTCGGTCAACGTGTTCGAGGACACGACCGAGGCCGGCATCGACGCCGACGCACGCGTATCGACCACTGGCGCGGTCGACCTGATCGCCAGCAACGCCTCGACCGCGAAAGCCTTCGCCGGCGGCATCTCCGCCGCAGGCAAGGTGGGCGTCGGCGTGGCCAGCGCAGACATCGCCAACGAAGGCGTGACGCGCGCCGCACTGGGCGCCGCTGCGCGCATCGAGCAATCGTCGTCGATCGCCATCGACGCCTCCAGCACCATGGACCTCGCGGTCATCGCCGCCAGCGCGGGCGCAGCCGGCACCGCGGGGGTGAGCGGCGTACTCAGCCTGATCCTCTCCGACAACACGGTCGAGGCCACCGCGGGCAACGGCAGCTGGCTGCGCAGCAACGGCGACATCCGGATCGAGGCCGCCAACACTTTCGACGCACTCGGCGTGGCCGGGGTTGCCGGCATCGGCGGCACAGCCGGCGTGGGCGTATCTGCAGGCACCTTCCTCATCGACAATGTCACGCAGGCCTGGGCCGGACAGGACGCCAACCTCGCCGCTGCCGGTCTCATCACGGTGGCCGCAGGCGCCACTCAGGACGTGACTTCGGTGGTGGTCGGCGGCGCCGGCGGCGGCACGGCGGGTGTCGCCGGCTCGGCTGCAGTCAATGTCTACAACCCGGTGACGCAGGCCTGGATCGGCAAGGATGCGCGCATCAACGCAGGCCTGGACGGCGCTGCCCTGGGCACGCGCGCGCTTGCGGTCGGCGCGAGCGCACACACCGAACTGCTGTCCATCGTCGGTACCGTCGGCATTGGTGGCACGGCAGGCGTCGGCGGTGCCGCCGACGTCGTGGTCATCGACAAGGAAACCGCAGCCTGGCTGGGTGAAGGCGTGATCGCACGTACCGGCGCCGCGCTCGACATCACCGCCGTCAGCACGGAGAAGATCCGCTCCATCGGCGTCGGCGTCAGCGCCGGCGGTACCGCCGGGGTGCAGGGCTCAGCCTCGGTGTTGGTGCTCGATGTCGCCACCCTGGCCTCGGCCGGGGCCGGCAGCGCGCTGCACTCCGAAGGCAACCTCGTCATCGCCGCCGAATCGGACAGCGACCTCGACCTGCTCGCCGGCGCCATCGGTGCAGCCGGCACCGCCGCAGTCGGTGCCGGGGCGGCGGTGGCCGTGGTGGACAAGACCACCCATGCCTGGATCGACGACGGCGCATCGGCCACCGCGCTCGGCAAGGCGGCCGCCACGCAGGTGGCGAGCGGCAACTTCGGTGTCTCATACGCCGCCACCAGCGCCGGCGCGGGTGAAGTCGCCGCGCCCGGGATCACACCCAGCAACGGCAAGGACAGCCTGGCGGGCGGCAGTGCTGCGCTCGGCAGCACCCGCAGCAGCGCCTCGCAGCTACGCGACCACCGCGGCCTGGCGGTCACCGCGGTCAACCGAGACGACATCAAGGGCTTCGCCGTCACTGGCGCCGCAGCAGGCACCGGGGCGGTGACGCTGTCGGGCGAGGTCTCGGTCCACAGTACCGACACCCGCGCCTCGATCGGCAGCATCGACGTCGCCGCGGGCACGCCCCGCAGCGGCGTCAGCATCAATGCGGACAACAGCGGCGCCGACAGCGCGCAATCGGTGCTGGTCGCCGCCGGCAACGACAGCTTCCACCTTGGCATTGCCGGCGCCCTGGCCGCCTCGGGCACGGTGGGTGTGGGGGTGGGTGCCGACGTGGCGGTGATGAAGCACGCCACCCACGCCACCATCACCGACCACAGTACCGTCAAGGCCGCGCGCGACGTCGAGGTCGCAGCCAACTCGGTGCAGGAGGTCGTCTCGGTGAGCGCCAGCCTGGGCGCATCGGGCACCGTCGGCGTTGCCGGCAGCGTGTCGGTGCTGAGCTTCGACAACCAGACCTGGGCCTCGATCGGCGATGATGCCGTCGTGGATGCTGGCGGCAACGTCGTGGTCAAGGCCGATGACGACACCGCGACCACCTTGGTCGCCGGCACCGTCGCGCTCGGCATCGGTGGCGGCGGCATCGGCGCCGGCGTCGGCATCACCCTGATCGACAAGGACACACGCGCCTGGATCGGCAACCGCGCTGTCGTCGATGGCCGCGGCCAGGGCAGCACAGCCCTCACCGCCTACTCGGGCGACGGGGTCGATCTCACCACCGCGATGCGCGGCGTACAGGTCCAGGCACGCTCGCACGAGAACCTGTTCACCGTCTCCGCGGCAGGTGCAGGCGGGCTGTATGTGGGCTTCGCCGGCGCCGCCTCGGTGGCGACGGTCGACTCGGACACCCTGGCCTACATCGGCAACGGCGCACAGATCAACACCCAGGCTGGCGCAGCGCACGACGACCAGGACGTCAACGTCAGCGCGCGCAACGATCTGCGCCTCTTCAACGTGTCGGGCGCCCTCGGCGTCGGTGCGGTGGGGATCGCCGGCGCCGTGGATGTCGGCATCATCCGCAACGACACCACGGCCTTCATCGGCGACGATGCCACGGTCAAGGCCCGCCGCGACATCGACGTCAACGCGCTCGCAAAGACCGACATCGACACCTACGTGGTGAGCGCCGCCGGCGGGCTCGGCGCGCTCGCCGGGGCAGTCGGCGTGTATTCGGTGGGCAGCGGGCTTGACGAGGACGCCCAGCGCCGCCTGCAGACCGACGATGGCAACGCCGGCAGCTACGTCGACGGCCAGGCCACCAACGGCAGCATCAGCAGCGTGCTCAACGGCTACAGCGACAGCCGCATCCGCAACGCATCGACGCGGGTCGCCACCGAGCGCGCCGACACGGCGGCCAGCGCAAGCTTCACCGCCACCGAGACCCGGCTGCTGCCCGCGGGCACCGCAGCCTTCGTCGGCAAGCGCAGCACGCTGGAGGCCGGCCGCAATATCGATGTCGATGCGCGCCAGCATGTGCGCTTCGACATGCTCAACGGCGGTCTGGCAATAGGCGCCATCGGCCTGGGCGCAGGGGTTGGCGTGACCAGCTTCCGCAGCCACACCACGGCCTTCGTCGACACCGGCACCACGCTCAATGCAGGGGATGCCGGCACGGTGTCGGTATCCGCCGCGCTCGACGAGGATCTGGATTCGCTCGCCTTTGCCGGCACCGGCGGCATCCTGGCAGTGGACGCTGCCGTCGCCGTGCTCAAGTCCGGTGCGCATGTCGAGGCCCGCTTCGAGCAAGGCGTGATCGTGGAGCAGGCTGGCAGCGTGCGCGTCGATGCCGACGATACGCGCAAGCTGAGCGCCGAGACCGCAGGTGCAAGCGTCGGCCTGATCGCGGCCGGCGCCTCGGTGACCACCGCCGAGATCACCGGCCGCACGCAAGCCAAGGTCGGCAACGAGGCCCGCGTCGGCCAGACCGCGGGGCGCAGCGTCGGCCGCCTGGAAGCCACTGCGGACGCCCACCACGAGGTGTCCGCCAAGGCCCTCGCGGCCAAGGGTGGGCTTGGGCTGGCGGCGAGCGGCACGGTCGCCACCGCCACCATCGAGACGGCAGTGGGCGCCAGCACCGGCACCGACGCCCGCATCAAGGTGAGTGACGATGTGCTCATCGACGCGGACGCTGCCACTGCGGCCCATGCCAGCGCAACCGGGATCAACGTCAGCCTCGGCGGCGCCGTCGGCGCCTCGATCGCGCGCGCACGCGTGTCGCCGCAGGTCGATGCCACGGTGGGAAGCGGCAGCCGCATCGAGTCCGCCAGCCTCAGCCTGATGGCGCGCCAGCGCCTGCCCGGCGGCATCGCGCGCTCGGCCTATTCCAGCGCCTCGGGCGCGGCGGGCGGCCTGCTGGTCGGCGCCAACGCCTCGCAGTCCTTCGCCAGCAACACCGGCCAGGTGCGCGCTGGCGTGGGCGACGACAGCCTGCTCACGGTGACCGGCATCGCCACCGTGCGGACGGACAACACCAGCGCCCAGCTGGCGCACGTCTCCGGTGTCTCGGTCGGCTTCGTCGCCATAGGGGCGAACAAGGCCACGGCCAGCTCCAGCACGCTCAGCCAGGCCACGCTCGGCGACCGCGTCGGCGTAAGCGCCGGCACGCTGCAGGTCCTGGCCAACGGCAACAGCACCAACCATGCGCACGGCGTGGCTGGCGCGGGCGGCCTGGTGTCGGTGCCCTTCTCCGCGTCCTACACTTCGACCGTCGGCACCACCATCGCCCGTATCGGCAGCCGCTACAGCGCCAGCCATCCGGCCGATGCACGCATGCTCGAAGTCGGCACGCTCAGGATCGACGCGACCCAGGCGCTGTCCTTCGACAGCTGGATGCGCAACCTCAACGCCTCGCTGATCGGCGTCAGCGGCGCCAACGCGGAGAACTTCGCCTTCGGCAGGACGCTCGCCGAAATCGGCGACAACGCCAGGGTCAAGGGCGACCGTGTCGAACTCAATGCGGCAACCACGCTCACCAAGGGCGCCCCTGCCGGCCTGCTGGCCGGGTCGGGCATCTCGCGCCCGGCCTGGAACGTCGAATCGAGCTCGGGCGGCCTGGCCGACTTCCCCGCAGCCGGTAGCCAGACGCGCCTGCTCGCCGACACCCGCGCCAGGGTCGGCGCCAGCGCGAACATCACGCCGCGCGATCCGGCGGCCCTGGTCGCGGGCGTCGCCATCGACGCCGCGAACCACATCAATGCTTCGGATCGGGTCACGATGACCTCGGGCGGTGCGGTCTCCGCGGCCAGCGGGGAATCCGAGATCATCACCGTGTGCCCGGCTGGGCGCATCGTGTGCGCCACCGGCCAGACCCCCCTGGCCGCAGTCGAGGTGGCCAACGGCACCCACATCGAGAGCGCCTGGAACATCGCCCTCGGCAGCCGTACCGTGGCCAGCCTGTCCACCCAGTCCGCGGTGGACGTCTATGGCCTCGTCGGCGTCGCGCCCGAAGGCAGCAGCGTGTCGAGCTACATCGGCAGCAACCGCGTCACCATCGGCGACGCCACCCTGAAGTCGGGCAACGACATCAAGCTGTCCGCAGGCGCTGCCACCAACGGCGCGGGGAGCAGCGCATCGGCCAGGGCACGCACCGACGTCTATAACAACACGGCGATCCCGGTCAATCGCGACCCCGTCGCCGACGCCTTCGTCAACGCCGGCAGCCACCTCTCGGTCGCCGCTGGCGCCGAGATCCTGTCGGTACGCCACACTGCGCTGCATGCCGACCGCGGCTCGAACACCGCCTCGGGCGTGGGCATCGGCAAGGACATCTACCGCGAGACCCTGGCGGCGATCGCGAGCTGGTTCAGCAACCTCTTCGGCGGCGACGACGTCAGCTTCGAGACCCGCACCGGGCGCTCGGTGGTCAACCAGGACAGCAGCGTGCATGTCGACGGCCGCGTGGAGGTCGGCATCAATCGCGAACAGTGGCTGACCATTGCGCTCGACGGCAGCGAAACCCATACCGACGGGATCTCGGTGCTCGACCGGGACTTCATCGGCCTGGCAACCGACATCCTCGACCGCATCGCGATGCTCGAGGAGCTCATCCGCCAGTACTCGGTGGGCAACCCCAGCTCGGACGCGGCAATCGCCGCCGAAGCCTACCGCTCCGAAGTCCGCTTCCTCGAACGCAAGCTCGACGAGATGGGCTTCCCACGCGACCCCAGCCAGCCGGGTTTCAGCAGCGTGCCGCCGGAAAGCCCGCTCGAAGTCGCCCAGCAATCGCTCAGCGCGATGCAGGACACACGCACCGAGCTGAACGCCCAGGTCGATCGACGCAGCGCCCTGAACACTGAGCTCGCGGCAATCCCGGCCGAGATCACCGCTCTCGAGGCTCAGATCACCAGCCTGAACACCGAGATCACCGGATTCAGGGCTGACCTGGTTGGCCTGGACCCCGACGACACCGACGACGCAGCCGAGATTACCCGGCTGAACGGCCTGATCACCGACCGCGAAGGCCAGATCGCCGTTCGCGAAGGGCTGATCACGACCAAGGAGACGCGGCGCGACGTCGACATCCCCGCGGAACTGGGCAGCATCGTCGCAGCCTACCCCAACCTGGATGCCAGGTTGACCGACCTCAACGCGCAGATCACGGATCTCGACCGCGACATCACCGCCGGGGAGTTCAGTGACGTCGCCCTGGCCGGCCCGATCGCGCGCGTGCTCAAGATCAGCGACAGCGTGGCCAAGCTCGGCAACATCGACGTGCGCGGCAACCGCCTGACCGGGACCGGCGTGCTCGACGCCCCGGGCGACGCCAGCATCACCATCACCAACTACGGGCCGAATGTCCTCATCCTCGGCAACATGACGATCGCACCGAATGAAGGCGGCAAGTTGTTCTTCAATGGCGTCGAGGTCAATTCCAACGCCGACATCGCTCGCATCAACCGCGGCGCGGGCACGGCCGCCTTCTCGTCGATCACGACCGCGGAGACGAGCGGCGCCGGCGAGCCGGTGATCCTGGTGAAGAGCCTGTTCTCGCCGCTCGACATCAGCGAAGCCGAGAAGGATGCGATGCGCGCCGACGGCATCCGCCCGCTCGCACCCGACATCATCCTGCGCGGCGACATCAGCAACCTGCGCGGCCTGGTCAAGATCGACAGCGCCGCCGGCAGCATCCGCCTCGAGCAGAAGCGCAAGCCGGACGGTAGCCTGGTCACACCGGTCGAAACCGCGACCATCCGCGCCGACCGTGTCGAGGTCAAGACGCGCAATGGCGACTTCGTGCAGAGCTACACCGACGGCGCCTGGCACGCCGCGGGCGAACCGCTGAAGGTCATCCCGGGCGTCCCAACCGACCCCTTCCCGGCCAACGTAGACAGCATCGAACGCCCAGCGACGGAGCCGGTGGGCGGCATCATCGCCAATGGCAGCGTGCTGATCGCGGCGCGCTACCTCAACATCAACGGCACCATCCAGAGCGGCATCGCCGAATGGGGCGTACGCATCCCCGAAGGCGCCACCGTGAGCCTGCCCGGCGGCGGCACCGGCAGCTTCGCCGACGCGCGCGACGACTACGCCTTGCAGGTTCTCGAGGGTCGGACCAGCACCGGCAGCGAGTACTACACGGTCAGCGGCGCCACGGTCGCCGGGCTCGGCAGCGCCGAGTGGGACGCCTGGGAGTCGATCACGGTGCGCTACAACGCGCAGCACGACAGGCTCGAGCTGTCGGGCGTGCAGGTGCAGGGCGGCTACATCGAGCTCTTCGGCCAGATCTTCAGCACCAGCCAGTCGGGCGGCGGCCGCCTGCGCGTGCTCGACGGCTACGGCCGCATCAAGATCGACAACGAGACCGGCAAGACCCTGCTGGTCAACACACTCGATGCAGGCCTCGGCGTGAAGGGGCGCATCAACATCACCGACATCCGCGGCATCGACCCGGCGACCGGGGCGCCGATCCTGAGCGAGCCGGTTTCGCGCACCCGCGCGGACGGCGAGGCGCGCACCGGCACCCAGGGGTACGACCCGGTCAGCGGCCTGCGCTACGTGGTCACCACCGGCTACGACGAGGTGCGCATCGACGAGTATCGTTACTCGCAGACCGGCTGGTTCGGCACCGCAATCCTCAGCGGCAAGGCGCTCGACGGCTATCGCCTGCGCTCGATCGAGCGCACCAAGGACCCGCTGCTCACCGACGCCTTCCTCGTCGTCGATCCGGCGGCCGACTACCACTACCTCCCCGGCGGCCCGCGCACGCAGGAAGAGACGGTCAGCAGCGTGCTCACGCCGGGCCGCAGCTGGCGCGAGTGCAACTGGTGGTCGCTGTGCATCTCGGCGCGCTACTACCAGGAGTTCAGCGTCACCACCGGCAAGAAGTACACCACCACCGACAGCGTGCGCGGCGACTACCGCATCGGCATCGAGTACATCGGCTTCGACGAGGGACGCGTCGACATCAGTTCGGTCGGCGACGTCGTGTTCAACGGCAGCGTCAACAACCGCGGTGGCAACACCACGGTCAGCAGCGCCGGCAGCCTGACCCAGAACGGGCCGTCCGCGGTATTGGGCGGACACAGTATCGACCTGTCGGCGGGCACCGGGATCGGCAGCCTGCACGCGGACGGCACACCCGACCAGGCCCTGCGCATCCGCCAGTCCGAGGGCGGCGTCGTCAATGCCGGCACCACGAGCGGGTCGATCTACCTCGAGCAGACGATCGGCGACCTCAGGGTCGGCACCATCGGCTCGGCAGCGACCGACAAGGTGGTCCTCGAGTCTGCGGGCGACATCGTCGGCCGCGACGCGAGCGCCCTCGTGCAGGCCCGCCGCATCGACCTCAGCAGCGCCAACGGCAGCATCGGCCGTCTCGACGCACTGGGCGGCGATCCGCTGCGCATCCGCAGCGGCTACACGACGAGCGAGGACGCCGCCGTGCTCGCCCGCCACGGCCTCTCGGCACAGGCGCGCGGCGACATCAACATCGCCAACCTGGCCGATCCGCTGGCCGCGCACATCTACACCGGCGACCTGCTGGTGGTGGGCGTGGAATCGCTCGGCGGTGACGTACGCATCACCACCACCGGCAGCGTGATCGACAACAACCCCTTCGCCACGGTCGACACCCGCACGGAGGACGAGCTCGCTGCGCTGTGGGACGAAATGCGCCTGCGCCAGCAGCCGAACGACCCCATCACCGGCGCTGCGCGCGGCTCCGACGCCAAGGCGCAGGAAGCGGTCGAAGCCTACGCCAACGGACGCAGCAACAACTACCGGCTGTACTGGCAGTTCCGCGTCCGCCAGGCCGATGGCGGAGCCAGCTACGACCCGACGTTCGAATACGCGCTGACCGCCACCGAGGAGCAGGCCTTGCGCGACACCGGCATGGACGCGGCCGACATCGCCGCCTTCGCCGACAAGCGCACCCAGCAATACCGCGCCCTGCACGAGGAGGTGGGCAGCTACACCAGCACCTTCGACGAGGACTTCGACTACCGCAGCCGCCTCAGCGCGGAGGAGATCACCGCGATCACCCGCGGCTCTGAATGGACCGACGCACAGTTGCTGCTATCGGTCGGCGCCGGGCTGCTCAAGGAGATCACCGACACCGTCACCACCATCAAGGCACCCAATGTCGTCGGCCGCACGGTCACCCTGGTCGCCGGCGACGACATCGGCCGCTACGGCCCGGACCAGGTCATCGACACCATCGCGGGCATCGACACCCTGACCAAGGCGCAAAAGGCAGCACTCGCCGCAGTGGAACGCGGTGACGCGATCGTGGACGACGAGGACAACCCGCGCTTCGTCACCATCCGCCAGCCGCAACCGCTCAACGTCGCCAACCGCGACCTGGACGATCCCGCCACGCTCCACGCCACCGCCGCCGGCAAGGTCTTCATCGGCTCCGAGGGTAGCCTGCGCATCGGCCAGGTCAGCGCCGGCGACGAGGTCCGCATCAAGGTCGCCGGCGCATTGCATGGCATCGACTCCGGCGCCAGCGCAGTCCACATCAACAGTGGCGGACGCATTATCCTCGAGGCGGCAAGCGGAGGCATCGGCGGCACCCTCGACGGCGACAAGCTGTTCCTGACGCCGCTCGGCATCCAGCTCAGCGACGGTACCGGACTGATCGCACGCGCCGGCTCCGACATCTGGCTGGCGGCCTCGTCCGGCCTGTTCGTCGACACCGTGTTCTCGATCGGCGACGTGCGCCTGGACGCTTCAGGCTCGATCCTGGACTTCCAGCTCACCGAGAACCCGCTCGACCCCGATCTCAACATCCTGGCCCGCAACGTCAGTCTCAACGCCAGCGGCGGCGAGATCGGCAACGCGGACAACCCGCTCGACGTCGCGCTCTCCGACGAAGATGGCCGCATCTCTGCAAGCACGGAGGGCTTCGGCAACGGCGTCCATCTAAACGGCACGCTCGGCAAGTTCTTCAACATCGGCGCCGTGCGCTCGGGCGACGCGGTCGCGCTGTCCTCGGCCACCTTCATGTTCATCGACGGCCGCGTCAGCGGCCCGGGCCCGATCAGCCTCGTCGCCGGCGCGCAGATGGTGCTGACCCCGTTCGCCGACGTGCATGCGACGACGCTGGGCGTGTTCCTGAAGGCACGCGACCTGCTCATGCAGGACGCTGGCGACGGCATCCACGCAGCGCAGATGCGCGTCGATGTCGGCACGATCGACCTGCGCACCGATGGCGACGCCGTCATCACCGGCATCTTCACCGGCAACCCCACCGAGAGCGCGATCCTGATCACCGCCGGCGGCAGCGTGTATGACGGCGGCGACACCCGTCTGGACATCATCGCCAACACCGCCCCCGGGGCGACGCTCACCATCCGTGCGGGCGGCCAGATCGGCGGCAACCCGCTCGACATCGACGTACTCAACTTCAACGCCAGTGCGGGCGGGCTCATCCACATCGACTCGCCGGGCTCCCTGATCATGGGCGACGTACACGCCGAGCGCGAAATCGACATCCGCGCCGCCGGTTCGATCAGCGCCCAGTCGGTCACGAGCCTGAGCGAAGACGTGAAGCTCGCTGCCGATGACGGCGACCTGCGCGTGGGCGCCATCAGCGGACGCGACGTCGAGCTCAGCGCCATGAATGGAGACGCCGATATCGGTTCGATCGACGCCCGCAGCCTCGATGTCGACGTCCCTTCAGGCAGTGTCGGCATCGGCGAACTGCGGGCGACGGAGGTCTCGATCGGCGCACGCGACCGCATCGACGTCGATCGCCTCGAAGTCGGTCGCGACCTGCGTCTGAGTGCAGACCGTATCGTCGCCCAGGTCTTCGCCAGCGGTAGCGCCCCCATCTTCGGCGCGATCGGCGGCTACGGCGGCGGGATGGCCTCGGCCATGGACCTGACGCTGAGCGGGCTGGGCGGCTTCCACTTCGACCGCATCGCCGCCCTCACGGGCAGGATCGACATACCGGTCGGCACGCTGCAGGTGGATCAGTTCCAGGTCGGCGACCGCGTCGTCGTCACCAATCCGCAGACCCGCCTGCTGATCGACCAGCACAACTTCCGCCTGCAGGGCTACGATGCGCAGCTCTACTCCGGCGGCCCGGCCTTCGCCCTCAAGCTTGACCGCAACCTGATCGCCACCGACAGCTTCGTGATCGACCGCCGTGTCTCGCACGAGGTGCTCGGCCCCGACGGTCCGCAGCTGAGCGTGGTCGAATACACCGAGCGCGTACTGGCCGAGTTCCATCTCGCGCCGCCCGCTGCAGGGGCACCGCGCGAGGACGAGGAAGAAAGCCTGGTCAGCGTCGACGCCAACCCGGTCGCGACTGACACGGAGACGCAATGAAGCTGCACCGACAAATGCCATCCTGTGGAGAACTCGCAGCCATGAAACCCGTGCTGATCCTGGCAGCAACGCTCTGGGTGTCGCCTGCCCTGGCGCAGATCCTGCCGCCTCAAGCGGACCCCGGCGCCCTGCAGCAGCGCCGCATCGACGAGGACGAGCGCAGGCGGCAGCTCGAGCAACTCCAGCGCCAGGAGGTCACCGACCCGGTGCGCGAGACCTTGCCGCCCGAAGCCCCGCGCCCGGCTGCACCCCCGGTGCGCTTCGCCGTCGGAGAGATCCGCTTCACGCCCTCGGAGATCCTCACCGAGGCCGAACTGGCTGAACTGGCGGCACCCTATGTCGGCCGCGAGATCGCTTTCGCCGACCTGCTCGAACTGGTCGACCGCATCAACGCGCGCTACCGCGAACGCAGGATCGTCACCGCACGCGCCGTCATCCCGCCGCAGGACGTCTCCGACGGTGTGGTCGACATCCGCCTGGTCGAGGGTCGCGTCGGCGACATCGGCGTGGACGGCAACAGCAGCACCGATGCAGCCTTCATCACCCGCCGCATCGGCCTCACCCCGGGCGCACTCGTCGACCTGCCCGTGCTGGAGCAGGATCTGCGCCGCTTCAACCGCACCCAGGACGCGCAGCTGCGCGCCGAGCTGGCCGCCGGCACGCGCTTCGGCACCTCGGACCTGCGCATCCTGGTCGAGGAGCCCCCGCGCCACCTGCTGCGCCTGACCCTCGACAATGGCGGCAGCGAAGGCTCGGGCCTGTGGCGCTCCGGTGTGCAATACACCAACCGCAGCCTGCTCGGTTTTCGCGATGAGCTCAGCCTGGGCTTCGTCCGGGCCAGCGGGCAGGAAAGCTACTCGCTCGGCTACGCCTTCCCGGTCAACGCCAGCGGCGGCAGGCTGAGCGTGGCGGCCTACAGCGACGAGGTCGAGATCAAGAAGGGGCCGCTGCGCGAACTCGACATCACCGGCCGCTCCGCCGGCTTCGTCGCCGCCTTGCGCCAGCCTGTCCATCTCGGCGAGCGCTCGCGCACCGACCTCGTCATCGGCACCAAGCACCGCGAGACCAAGAACTGGATCAGCGACGTCTTCCTGCAGAAGACGCGCACCCGCGACGGCAGCGTGGGGATCGAGCACCAGGCCGCCGACGACCACGGCTACTGGATCGCGACCTACCACCTGAGCGCTGGGCGCGCGCGCGGCTTCGAGCGCGAGCACTACACGCTCGGCCGCGCCTTCCTGCGCCGCATCCAGGCCATCACGCCCAACTGGTCCTTGCAGGGCAGCCTGAACTACCAGCACAGCAGCGACGGGCCGCTGCCTTCGGGCGAGCAGTTGCAGCTCGGCGGCGAATACAGCGTGCGCGGCTACAAGTCCGGCGCCTGGTCGGGCGACCGCGGCTTCATCGCCAACCTGGAGCTACATCACCCGCTCATCGCGCTCGCCGCCGAGGGCAATCGCCCTGCCCTGCGCGCCACCGGCTTCTTCTTTGCCGACCACGGCCGGGTGACGCCCTACCGGGCGCCCAGCTCCAGCGAGCCGCGCCACCGCCACCTCGGCAGCGCCGGCTGGGGCGTGCGCGCTGCACTTGGCGAGCGCGTCGACGCCCGCCTCACCTATGCGCGCGCCTTCAACCGCGTGCCTGGAGAGGAGGGTCGCCACGAGCTGCACTTCATGCTCGTAGCGCAGTTCTTCTGAACCTGCGGCTCAGGCTGGCGCGTCGATGATGCGCCAGCCGCGCAGTTCGGCGTGGGCGCGCAGACGGGCATCGGGGCGGACCGCCACCGCCTCGTCCGCCCACTCCAGCAAGGGCAGGTCGCTGGCCGAGTCCGAATAGAAAATGCTGCGCCGCGGACGCGATACGCCCCCCTGCACCGCACTGCCGCGCAGCCAGTCTTCCACACGCGCGACCTTGCCTGCGCCATGGCACAGCGCGCCGACGTAGGCCCCGCAGAAGCGACCGTCCTCGCATGCCGGCACACTCGCCAGCAGGTTGGGGATGCCGAAGGCGCGAGCGTAGGGACGCGCCACGATCTCATTGGTCGTGGTGACGATGCAGCACAGCGCGCCGGCCTCGAGGTGCTGCGCCACCAGGTCGCGCGCCGCCGCCGGCAGTTCGGCACGCACCGCCGCCTCGAAGCGTGCCTGCAGGCCGGGAATCGCATCCGCGTCCACGGCCAGCAGCGTGCGCGCGGCGAAGGCATGCAGTGTCTCGATGTCGATCCGGCCGGCGACGTAGCTTCGGCACACGTTCAGGTAGGCCTCGTCGCTGCCGCCCGGCAGCACGCCCTCCGCCACCATGAAGCGCGCCCAGCGCAAGCCGCTGTCCGACGGGATGAGGGTGAAATCGAGATCGAACAGGGCGAGGTCGAACGCGCTGCGACCGGGCGCTCCGCGGTCGGCGGCCTCGTGGTCATGCTCCCCGCGTGCGCGCTGCGCGCGCCCTTCAGCCACGGTCTGCACGCGCGTGGTACTTGGCGCCATCCGCTGCCGCGGTCGTCTGCCGGGCTCGCCAGCGCTCGGCCTCGCCCGCCGCCAGGCACGCATCGAGCGTGCCGCGCAGCGCATTGGTGAGCACGATGCGCTCGGCACGCAGCAGGTCCTCCACGCGCAGCGGCTGTTCGCGCGCGGCCCACTCGGGGTCGTCGAGCACGGCGGCGCGCATGGTACCCGGCAGCACGCCGCGCCCGGCGGGCGGGGTGAGCCATTCGCCATCGATGCGCAGGAAGACGTTGCTGCGTCCGCCCTCGGTCAAGCAGCCGTCGGCGTCGAAGAACAGCGTATCGAAGGCGCCACGGGCCTGCGCGGCGCGGATGCCCGCGTCGTAGCGCGCGCGCAGCGTCGTCTTGTGGGCGAGCAGGCCATGTACGTCCCCGATGGGTGCGGCTGCGATCAACACCTCGACCGGCCCAGGCGGCAGCGCCTCGAGCGGTGCCACCACGATCTCGAAGCGGCCGTCCTTGTGCAGCGCCAGCCGCATGCGGCTGGGCTGGCCGGGCGCAAGCCCCGCCACCTGCTGGCGCAGCGCAGCCACGATCGCCGCCCGCGGGCAGGCAAAGCCGAGCGCCGCCGCACTCGCAGCCAGGCGGGCAAGGTGGCGCTCGACATTGCGGATGCCATCCTCGCGCGTCGCGTACAGGGTCTCGAACAGGCCGACGCCCGGGTCCAGCCCGGTCAGGAAGCGCGCCTTGAGCGCGCACTCCTCGAACTCCTCCTCCGCCTGGCTATCGATGACGATGCCCGCGCCTACGCCCATGCGGCCGTCCCAGCCGGCGCCCTGGGCCGCGTCGGCGCGCCGCTGCAGCGTCAGCGTGCGAATCGCCACCGACAGGCAGAAATCGCCACAGGCCTGGTGCGGACGCGTCGGCGCGTCGATCCAGCCGATGCTGCCGGTGTACAGCCCGCGCGGGGTGTCCTCCAGCTCGGCGATGATCTGCATGGTGCGGTGCTTGGGCGCGCCGGTGATCGAACCGCAGGGGAAGAGCGCGCGCAGCAGCGCGGGGAAGCCGGTGTCGTCGGGGAGCTCGGCCTCGATGGTGGAGGTCATCTGGAACACGGTCGGGTAGGCCTCGACCGAAAACAGCGCCGGCACACGCACGCTGCCCGTGCGCGCGATGCGGCCGAGATCATTGCGCAGCAGGTCGACGATCATCAGGTTCTCGGCGCGGTTCTTGGTGTCACCGGCAAGCATGCGGGCAATCTCGCTGTCGCCCTCGGCCTCGCGCGCACGCGGCGCGGTGCCCTTCATCGGCCGCGCCGACAGGCACCCGCCCCGGTTGCGCAGGAAGAGTTCGGGCGAGCACGACAGCACGTAGTCGGGCCCGGCCGTGCCCGGCGGCAGCGCGATGAAGGCGCCAAAGGCCACGGCCTGGCGGGCGCGCAGCCGGCGGTAAAGGCTCACCGGCGCACCGAAGGTGCGGAAGTCCAGCCTGTAGGTGTAATTGACCTGGTAGGTCTCGCCCTCGCCGATGGCAGCGTGGATGCGCGCGATCGCAGCGCAGAAGGCGTCGTGGTCGACCGAGGGACGGATATCGAGCACGCCCGCGGGCGCCGGCGCGCGGCCATCGTTGCCATGGCTGGCTCCGGTCTCGTCCTGCTCGCGCGCAAGCAGCCAGGCATCGACGGCGTCGACGCCGAGCAGTTGCAGCTCGGCGAACATCAGCACGCGCAGGCTGCCGCCGTCGGCGGGCGCGAGCCGTTCGTGGCCGGCCTGCAGCAGGCGCGCGCCCCACTCGTAGTCGGCCAGCACCACGGCATGCAGGCCGGCACGCAGGTCGCGGTCGGCCGCCGCCCACACCGCGTCCAGCGTGGCGGGGTCGTCGCAGCGGTGCTCGCGCACGAAGCCGGTGTACAGCCGGCTGGTGGGCGCGGTGGCGGTGGCGTGGCAGTCGTCGAGCAGGGCAAAGCAGGTCATGGCGGGCGCCTCAGCTCCAGTCGTCCATGTCGTGCTTGATGGTGTGGCGGTTGGCGATCAGCTCGTCGAGGCTCGGCTGCTCGTCGAGCGCACGCCGGATCGCCAGCTTGGTCGCCTCGTAGTTGGTGCGGTACATGTCCTTCTTGTCCAGGTTCGGGTCCTTGGCGCAGCGCGGGTCGATCCACACCAGGCTGATGATGCACAGCTCGTCGGCCACAGCGCGCGGGATGATGCCCTCGATCACGCAGTCGAGCACCGCATCGGCGGTGGCCGACTGCACCACGCCGCCGAAGAGCTCGATGTTGGCCGAGTCCTTGAGCGTGACCTTGGGCACCGTGATGGTAACCGGACGCACCATCTGGTTGCAGGCGCGGATCGCGAACATGGCGGTGTGGCCCTTGCTCTGCGCCATCATGTTGGCGAAGGCCTGGCCGACCGGGCCATCGGTACGCCCGATCAGGATCTCGGGCATGGCGTCGGTGAACTGGCCTTCGGCAGCGAGCACCGTGGCTTCGCCGGCGTGGAATACGTAGCGCTTGCTCATGGGGTCTCCGTACGGGGTTGTTGGGGACAATCGGAATACGGTGGATCAACCGCGGCCCAGCAGCAGCCATTCGCCCTTGCCGTCGACCGCCAGGTCGCCGACCAGGCGGCGCGGCGCAGGCGCCGGCAGGCTGGCGAAGAGGCCGCCATGATAGGCCAGACTGCGCCGCAGCAAGGCCCAGAACACGGCGATATCGTGCTGCGTCGCGACGAAGGTCGGCGGTGCCGGAGGCTGCGGGCCGGCAAACACCAGCGTCCCGCGCCGCATGCCGTAGCCGCAGTGTGCGCCTACCCGGCCGGCGACCGCGATCGTGCCGGCGACCATGCGCGAGGCCAGGAAGTCGCCGGCGTCGCCATGCAGCACCACCGTGCCGCGCCGCATGCGGTCGCCACAGCGTGCGCCCACGTTGCCGTGCACGATGAGCGTGCCGCCACGCATGCCGTCCATGCTGCCGGGCCGCGCAGCGGCGGCGAAGTCGCCGACATCGCCCGCCACCTCGATCCGCCCGCCTGCCATCTCGCAGCCGGCGAGCTCGCCAGCCCTGCCGCGCACGCGGATCTCGCCGCCACGCATGGCCAGCCCCAGGCGGTCGCCGACGTCACCGTCGACGCGCAGCATGCCCCCCTCCAGGCCCTGGCCAATGGCGTCGACGCGCGACAGGTCACCCTCGAGGCACAGCTGCGGCCCCGGCTCGGCCTGCCCGCCCGGCACTGCAGCGGCTGCGCCTTCGACCGGCATGATGTCGAACAGCGCCCCCATGGCCTGCATGTCGTTGCCGTGGCGCAGCTGCAGGCGCGCAATCTCGTCGGCCGTCATCGCCGCCAGCCGCAGCGGCAGCACGCCACCGAAGTCCACGCGGAATTCGGGCTGCACCTTGAGGCGCAGGCACCAGCCTGGTGTCGCGCTCATGCCGCGCCCTCCCCGATCAGCGTGTGCAGATGGAAATGGAAGGGCCCGAGCTTGCCGCCGTAGTTGCCGGCGGAAATTCGCGTCACCCCGGCCGCCGCGCCGCGCGCGACGATGGCCGCGATGCCCGCACGCATGGCGGCGGAGACATCGGCCTCGGTCAAGCCATCGATGACGATCTCCATCACGCAGCGCGTGTCGGCGTCGAGCTCGCTGCGCCTGGCGAGCGGGGTCAGCGCCGGGCAGAAAGCGTCGTTGGTCGAGGCCATCAGCGTGGCGTACTTGCTGCCCACCTTGGAGCCGGAACGCACCACGCCGCCGGGGAAGGGCATGATCGCGCCGCGCACCGCGCGCATCGCCTTCACCGCAGCCTCAGCGCCGGCGAGCGCGGCATCGGTGTCGCGCGCCAGCAGCAGCAGGTTGCCGCCGCCCACCGCCTTCACCATGGCCGTGGTCTCCTCGGCGACGAACTCGCCATCCATCACCGGCACCCGCCAGTAGCGCCTGCCGTCGATCATCTTGGAGATCTGCCAGCCGTCGCCGAAGAAGCGCAGATTCCTGCCAAGCGCGATCGCTTCGCCTTGATCCTGGCCAAGCTCCAGTCCGGCGTAGATCGCCGTGGTCGGGCAAGTCAGCACGCACTGGCCGACGCGACGCTCGAGCTGCTTGGCGAGCTCCTTGCCCGACATCGAGAACAGCAGCACCGACGCGCCTGGCCGGCCGTCCGGCGTCTCGTCCGCGCCCAGCATGCGCTCGATGCCGGCCTCGCAGCCGCAGGCGATCACCGAGGTCGCGAAGCCGGTCATGGCGACCGCGGCATGGCGCGCCCAGGTCTCGTTGTGGGCGGTGATCAGCACCCTTGTGGCCTTCATCGGGAAGGCCTCGGCGAAGGTGTCGTCGATCGTCACACCGTTGCGCGTCACGCTGTTGGGCGCCATCTCCATCGCGCTTGTCGTCTCCTGCGGCAGGCTGCTCACAGCGGCCTCCCGCGTCCGTGCACCTTGCACGCCAGCAGCGCGCCGCCGTTGCTGCACGAGCACAGCTCGTCGGTGCCGATCTTCATGTGGCGGTAGCTGATGCTGGCGTGGCGATCGGCCCAGGCTTCGACCGTCTTCTCGATCGCCGGGTCGTAGTCGGCCTCGACGAAGTGGGTGCCGCCCACCGGCACCGCCTCGATGCGGCCCTTGCGCGCCACCAGGCGGCCATCCTTGAAGACGTATTCCGGGGTGGCGAACATCGCCTCGCGGTCAGCCTCCTCGCGATACACCGCAATGTCGGCCGCAGCGCCGATGCCGAGCTGGCCGCGGTCGGTCAGTCCCAGCAGGCGCGCGGGCGCGGCACGGGTCATGATCGCAATCTCGTACAGCGAGAGCTCACGGCGGATCTCGCGCAGGTCCGCCATCGCCGCCACGTCGGGGTGCAGGCGGGCGAGCTGCTCGTCGCGGAAGCGCTTGTCCATCAGCAGCTTGATCAGGTGCGGGTAGCTGGTGAAGGGGCCGCCGTTGGGGTGGTCGGTGGTCAGCACCACCCGCCAGGGGTCGTCCATGAGCAGGAAAATCTCCAGCCCGATCGCCCACTGCAGCGCGTTCACATAGCTCTGTTCGCGGTAGCGGAAAGGCACCACGCCGCAGCCGGCATCGCACTCGATGTCGCCGCCGACGTACTTGCGCGGGTTGCCGAGCTCGGCGTTGGCGAACTGGCGCATGGTGTCGCCCGAGGCGGTGACGGTCTGGCCGAAGATGATCTGGCCGACGTCGATGCTGACGTTGGGCGCGGCGTTGACGCGCTCGACGAGTTGGCGCGCCGCCGAGGAAAACTTCTTCGGCCCTTCCCTGCCGTAGCTGTGGAACTGGATGTGGGTCAGGTGGCCGGGCAGGCCTTCGAGCGCGTCGATGGTGGCAAGCGTCGATTCGATGTTGCCCGCCACGCCGAGGTTGCTGGCGTGGATGTGCAGCGGATGCGGCACGCCCAGCTCGGACAGCGCGCGCGCCAGGCTGTGCACCACCTGACGCGGCGTCACCTGCCAATGCACATGGTCCTCGTCGACGTCGAGCTTGCGTTGGTTGAACTTGAAGGCCGAGATGCCGCCCGGGTTCACCACCTTGACGCCCATGGCCTTGCTGGCGCCGATCGCCCAGCCGACGTAGTCGCGGATGCGCTGCGGGTCCTCGCCGCGCGCCAGCATCTCGAGGAAGAGCTCCTCGTTGCCCAGCATCACGTAGGCGCCGTGGTCCAGGATCGGCGTGTCGCCCATCTCCATGTGGGCCTGGCGCGCGTTGCTGGCCAGCATCGCCGGCTCGAAGGCCGCGGTGTAGCCCATCTGCGCATAGCGGTAGCCGGTCTCGAGCGTGCCCGGCGTGCAGCAACCGTTGGAGGCGAGCTCCAGCAGCGAGTCGCGCGGCCGGTTCAGGCGGTGGTCTTCGGGCAGCATCATGCGCGCGAGGTTGACCTTGCCGCCGCCGATGTGGGTATGGAGGTCGATGCCGCCGGCCATCACGACGCAGCCGGTCAGGTCGTACTCCGCATCCACCTTGTCCTGCGCATGCAGCGCGACGATGCGGCCGTCGCGGATGCCGATGTCGCGCACCTCGCCATCGACGCCGTTGGCGGGGTCGTAGACGCGACCGCCCTTGAGCCTGATCGTCGTCATCGCGCGCCCTCCTTCGCCGCCGCGCCGCTCGCAAGGCGCGCGACCAGCGCCTGCGCCACCTCGGCCACGGTCGCCAGGCCGTCGTCGCGCACGCCATGCAGCGGCAGCGACACCACGCTGTCGGCGCGCAGCAGATGGCCGTCGGCATTGATGCCCGGCGTCGCCACCGGGATGAACACCGTGCCCGGCTGCGCGCAGCCGGCGGCAAGCGCCGGATGGCCGAGCACGATGCGCGGCAGCGCAGCCGGCGGCGGCGGAAGATCCGGCGTGAAGCTCGCCACCCATAGCAGCAGGTCGACCGCGCGCTCGTCGAGCAGGCGGGCAGTGGCGTACTGCAAGGGATCGTGATCGACGCCCTGCGGCCCCACGCGCGAGCGCAGCGGCAGGCCGGACAGCCAGCTCATCGCCGCATTCGCGGTCTGCGCACCGTCGTTGCCGCCGAGCGTGAAGGCCCCGGCGCGAGTCTTGCGGTTGAGGTTCATCAGCAGGCGCAGCAGGGCTTCGCCCACCAGCGCGCCATGCTGCGCCAGGCGGGCCGGTTCCCACACCAGCACGCAGTAGCGCGCTGCGCGCATGGCGTCGGCAAGTTCAGCGAGCGCAGCGGGTACGGCCGCAAGGCGGCGGCTGTCGACCAGCGCCGCCAGGGTCGCCACGGTGTCGAAGATGTCACCCTCGGCGCACAGCGCATCGACCGCGCTCGCCCACGGGATCTCCGTGGCCCCAGGCGTGCCCCCGCCTGCGCCCAGGAACACCACCCGGCCGCCGGCCTCGCGCCCCGCGGCCGGCGCGCAGCGGCGGAAGAACTCGGGATGGCTCGACCGCGCATCGGTGCCGACGCACACGATCAGGTCGGCGCGGTTGCGGATCTCGGCCAGCGTGGTGAACATCTGCCCACGGTCCTGCAACATGCGCAGCGCGGGCATCATGGCCTCGCCGTGGGCATGGTCGAGGATGGCGCCGCGCACGTTGGCCAGGCGATACAGCGCGCGCGTGCCCTGCACATCAGTGGCCAGGCCGCCGAACAGCGGCAAGCGCGCCGCCGCAAGCCGCGCCGCCGCCGCGTCGAGCGCCGCATCCAGCCCCCGCGGTACGCCATCGACGCAAGACACCGCGGCCGCCGGATGATCGAAAGCCGCCAGCCCCGCCCGCGCACGCGCACAATCCCCGCCGCGAAGCTGCAGCACGGGCCCGGGCGCGAGCGCCAAGCCATCGCACAGCAGGCTGCAGAACGGGCAAGTCCAGTCCCGGGGCTGCACGCCAGCCGCGGACATGGCTGCGGATGGAATCGTTTCGGTCGTCGTACTCATGCGCACGCATCATGCAAGCGATATGCCAGCCCGCTCGGGCAGGCGAAGACCGCCGCCAAGGCAAGCTCGCGCCCCAGGCCCCAGCCCAATACCACGCAACAGCGTTCAACTCTGGCACACCCCCACCGCGGCGCGGCGGCCGACTGTGTCACAACTGAGCAGCCCCCCGGCCGGCCGCCCAGATCCCCTGGATGGCCAGCTCGAAGCCCCCGAACTGGCCATCGGCGATCATCAGCCCCACCTGTTCGATACACGCACTGCGCAGCGCCGGCGCGTCGGCCACCGCGCGCCCGCGCCAGGTGGGCCGGAAGTCAGCCAGGGGCAATGCGAGCCGGGTCCAGATACCGGCCGGCGTCACCCAGCCGGCTTGGTAATTGACACCGTCGAAGCCGCGATCGATGCGCAGGTTGAGCTTGTAGCGGCGGCCATCCCCGCGCACGACCAGCTCAATGGCGTCGATGTCCCCTGCCGGCAGCGGCGTGACCGACGCACGCACCGAGGCGAAACCGCCATTGTTGTCGGGCGCCACCTGCCCGCTGAACACGGCATGGCCGGCCGGATCGAAACGAAGGGCGCTGCGCGACACCCCCCCCATCACACGATCGTCGATCGCGGACCAGGCGGAGACCGTTTCGGAGCGATCGAAGACGAAGAGCGTTTTGAGCATGGTGGGATTATCGCGCCGATGATCGGTGTCGCGGTGTAGGGCCGAACCGCGTCGCGTTAAGCGGAAGAAACGTTCGGCTTAACCACCGCACTGGCTCCGAAAGGCCTGGTCGCAACAAACCGCAAGCGGACGTAATCCGCCATCCAACGCCCGTCTCCATCGCAAAGAGCCGGCCGGCAACGCTCGACAACCTCCACGACAAACGCCTTGCGCGCCTCTTTCGGAAGGCTATTGATGAAGCTCTGCGCGAAGGTCTCGAGCCAACCCGTCACGTCTCCTGGCAAAGGCGTCGGCCGAGAAAAAGCCTGCACCTTCACCGGCTCGAAGCCATAACGCGTCAGTAGTGCGTAGTACTCGTCAGCCCTTGGGAAGAACCACGGATTCAAGGGCGTAGCGTCAATGCCTCTGGCGGCAAGCGCCTCTTCCAGCGCCCGCAGGATCGTCGCCACATTGCCATGGCCGCCAAACTCCCCCACAAAACGACCACCGGGCTTCAGCGCTCGATAGACCCCATCCAGAACGAGGCCCGGACGCGTCATCCAGTGCAAGGCAGCGTTGGAAAACACGGCGTCGAACTCGGCATCGAACCGTAGCGCATGCCCATCGACGACACGGGCGTCCACTCCCGTGCTGATGGCCGCGGCGACCATCTCGGGACTTGCGTCCACGCCGACCACTCGGCAACCGGCATCGTGCAGCGCCTTCGCGAGCGTTCCATCTCCGCAGCCGAGATCCAGAATCCGCTCGCCCGCACACGGCGCCAGTAGATCAACCACCTGGGCACCGAGTTCCGAGACGAAGTGCGCCTCCTCGGCGTACTGCGCCGGATTCCACTTCTGCTTATCCATGGGCATCAACTGCTCCTTACGCGAACGCTAACTCCCGGCACAGGAGCGGGTTCCTGGCCGCAAAGCGGCAAAATCATCGAGTGGGACGGGATGCGGAAAGGACTTGGCAAAGGAAAACGCCTTGGGCGTTGGCCCATGCGCCCTGATGTGCTCAAGCTTGGCTTTCGCCTCAAGCACCGTCGGAATATGACCGGCAGGAACCCACCAGAGCGCTTGATGTGCCTCAGCCAGCTTGTGGAACCAGGCATCCCGATCACGGATGAGTTCTACATGCGCGGACTTGTAGGCATAGGCCTTCAAGGAGTCCATGTCTTTCCAGACACTCATATTCACCAGGAGCATGGGGTCATCGAACGCTCGGATGCTGGTCGCATCAGCGCCGTCGCCGACGAGGCGCCAAACGAAACCTTTTGAATCTTCAGCAAGGCGATTGATCTCATCGAGGCGTGAGACAAAGCCGCTCATGATCTCGGAAGTCATCTCAGCGCGCGCCAATGCGACATTAACTTGTGCAAGGTGGTATGCGTTCATTCTGCAAGAGGCCTGAAAAGTGTCGAACGTTTGAACCGACGGGCGCGCGCAGGCGCGTACTCCTTGAATAATGGCTCGGGCCGACAGCCCAAAGCGCAAAGGTCGGCGCTGGCCCTCTGGCAATACGGCAAAGATGCGAGGTTTACCGTCGCATGAGCGCGAACACACCCCAGCCAAGATATTCACGGGTGTAAGCGGCATAGCGTGCAGGCTCCGTAGTCAGCTGTGCGCGCACCTCTTCTGCCAACTCGTCATCGGCATTGACCTCGAGCCATCGGCGCATCGTGAGCCACTTGGCCGCCTCGTATCTGTCCCAACCGTCTTGGTTAGCTAGAACCATCTCAACGACGTCGTAGCCGTGCTTGCCGAAAGACGAAATCAGTTCTGGAAGCACAAGGAAATCAGAGACCGAACTTGCAAGACATCGCTTGGCGATGTCTTCCGTTGGCGGCAATTGACGCCAATAAGGTTCGCCGATAAGGATGATTCCGCCGGTCCGCAGGCTACGTGCCAGAAGCTCAATGGTGCCAGCGACGCCTCCCCCGATCCACGTGGCACCAACACAAGCTGCCACGTCGGCCTTCTCATCAGCGACATAACCAGTCGCATCGCCGTGAATGAACCTGACTTGATGGGCAACACCGAGTTCTTCAGCTCGTTGTCTCGCCTGTTCGGAGAACAACGAACTCATATCGATGCCTGTGCCGATAACGCCGTGATCGCGCGCCCACATGCACAGCATTTCCCCCGAACCGCTACCAAGGTCGAGCACGTACGCCCCTGGCTCCAGACGCAATGCAGCGCCAAGAGTCGCGAACTTCTCGGGGGTGAACGGATTGTGGATGCGGTGCGCACGCTCCGTGATGTTGAATATCCGCGGGATGTCCATCGTCAAAAACCCTCTCTTGGGATCGGATAGATTTGGTGGAGGCTTAACACTCTGTTAAGAGACGCGACATTATTGGCCCGCCTCGCTGGTCCAGCATGTTACGCATGGCGGCCATATGCATTTGCTTTGGCGAGCCATTTCTCACGTTTTTCCTGGCTCGAATCCTTGATGGGGCCAAAGCTCGAAATGGCGACAGGTTTGATGCCGCTGAACTCGAGAATGGTGCGTTTCATCTGATTATGCCCTGGCATGCGATACACCCAGCGAAAATACCAAGGCGGTGTATCCATGGTAACGAGCAGGTGAGCTGAACGCCCTGAAAGCAGGCGATCCCAGAACAGAGAACCCTCCCGGTACTTGAACGCGAAGCCCGGCAGGAAGACTCGATCGATGAAGCCTTTGAGCAAAGCAGGCATAGCACCCCACCAGATGGGATACACGAAAACGATATGCTGCGCCCAGGTGATTGCAGCTTGTCCAGCTACCAAATCAGGCTCAAGCTCCTGAATGGCAGTGTAGCCCTTGTGGAGCACGGGATCAAAAGCCAGGTCACCAACGGAAATCAGTTGAACTTCATTACCCGCGGCCTTGGCTCCGTCAATGTACGAATCAGCGATAGCACCACAAAAACTATCATTGTCTGGGTGGCCAAGGACTACAAGAATACGCTTGCTCATGAATGTGAAAGCCTGACGACTGTGTATAAAAACGCGATTACCGTTAATTCGGTCCCCATCGGCGGTCGCCGACGCTGTCGCTCATCATCATGGCAAACCGGGGCGCACCCACGCGACAGATCACCGATAACGCTTCCGGTTGCCCAGAAAACCACCCACGAGTGCACCCGAAACGCCCGCCAGAAGGCCAGGCCCGGTGGCCAGGATGATCTCGAATGGCCACAGATTGTGAGAGCTGGGGTTCGACGAAGTATCGTAGATGACGCGAGCCAGGACTGCGGCAGGGACCGAGGCCCCGACGATCAGGGCGGAAGGCCAAAAACGAGCGCTCGAAAGGACGCGTGGTAGAGCAGCGAGGGCAGCGACGACGACGAGGGGCAAGCCCCACACGGCATTGGGCAGCGAAATCTGGGCGTAGGGGATCGGCCAATAGGATGCCCCCACCACAAAGAATGAGCCGAAGAACGCGAGGGCCAGGACGACCCGATTGCTTAGTGTCATGCAGGGAGACTCCCCGTGGCGTCTAACTCAAAAGCTCAGGGGCGCGTCGCTTGCGGCCCGTCCCCAGAGCGCAGTGTCAGACCACACATTCACTGCATTGAATGAAGGCCAATCATATTGCCTTCAGTATCGACAACCATCGCAATGAAGCCGTGCTCACCAATAGACATCTTGCCTTTGAAGATCTCACCTCCATGCGCCGCCGCTCGCCCAGCCTCAATTGAACAATCCTCGCAGGAGAAATAGACCAACGTACTACCACCAGAAGGGCACCCTGCCATTTTCACCAGCGCTCCTGCTGCACCGGCCCCCTCCATTGACATCGGAAATGCCCACATCTCCATTTCAGGGAAGCCGTTGGGATCAGGATTTCTCAGCTCTTCTAATGTGCCTTGAAACACAGCTTCGTAAAACGCCTTCGCACGGGGCATGTCCTGAACGTAGATTTCAAACCACGCAACCGGATTGCTTTTCATGGTGTTTCTCCTTCTGCGAACAAATGGTGAAGAGGCCTAACGACGGTGTAGAAAAACCCGATTTTCGGGCAAGCAGTCCTGATCAGCGCTTGCCGACGCTGTACAGCTGACGCGAAGGCCGAGGCAGCGCTGGTGTCGTTGTGGCAGCACGCCACGAGCGGCGCAAGATCGATCTCATGATCGATCAGGTGACAGAGCACGTGCTCGAAACTCCCCGGAATCACCTGCCGGTCGAAATCCACCGGAGTCATCCTCAGGCCATAGGCGGACGTCTTGAAGCGGGGCATCGCGGAACTCCGGGAGGGGTTGCCGAATTATACCGAAGGCATCGGGCGCACGTCGTGGCCGAGCTTTTTCTACAGCCTCAACGCAGGATATGGGGCGGCTCGCCCCGCAGCGGCGAGACGTCCCAGCTACCCGAATGGGTAGCGACATGATCCGTTTGTTATGCCTATATGCCGTTTGCGATAAGATCTTGAGGTGAGACATACTTACCAAATATACTTATGTAATAACTAAGCACACAACCCGTCACCAGGCCAGTATTTCCGACGAAACCAATTTTTTCACCCACTTGAACTGTTTTCCCCTTTTCTACCAATGACTCGGAAAGGTGGCCATAAATAGTGGTTATTGCTCGACCGTTATTTATTTTTACAACCCGACCCCATCCGCCATCTTTACCCGAAAACTCCACAACCCCGTCATGTGTAGAAAAAACCGGTGTTCCACATTCATTAGCTAAGTTGATTCCCTCAAACACTCGAAATGTTTTTAAGACAGGATGATAGCGTTTAGAATAACTCGCAGTAATTCGAAACTCTTTCATAGGCCATGATCGCGGGACATCCCCTACTATATATTCGAATGTTACTGGATTTCGTTCAATTGCTATGTGATCCACAGAAAGAAGAGCCTTCTCAAGAATTCGATAAAAGGCAGCCGCATACTCAATTTCTTAATTTATGCATTTTCCATATTCTGAAAGATCTTTTCCTCCTATAAAGCATGCTTCATCGACATCTATCCGATGAGCTATTCTTTCAGTTGCCACTCTTGAAATATGGACTAAGCTATCTTTTGCTATCTCTTCTGTTGCTTCATCCCCTTTTAGCGAGTGTTTTTTCCCGTAAATTAGATACAACTGCCGAACAGCGGTATGCGAACAGGCCTCTGCCCTAGAGTCAGACAATGCCTCCCTTAGGCAACCATCAAGGTTAACAAGTTGCTTTCGCAGTTCCTCGTGGACGATTTCATCTTTGGTTCGCCGGTCATGAGTAATCTGCATATAAGCTACAAAAATTGCCGTGACTGCGCCTATCAGTATCGCAAAAATCGAAAGCCAATCTTTAACGGAAAGTTTCATTTGTTCTTACGCATAACGTAGAGCTAACCGGCGGCTGCGCGGCTTTATCGCGCAGCGTCCAGCAACCGCATGGAGCGAGGTTGAGCGCCGGATTGGGCAACGGTGGCTCATGTGAGGGCACGAAGCAGCTTCAATGTGGCTTCACCGAGCCGTCCATCGCGAGGAATGCCGACAGCACCTTGATGAGGTGCACCAGCGAGTTCTTCAACGAACGCGGCAGAATCGTAGATGATGCTTCGAACTTCATTCCAAGTGATCTTGAGAGGACCAAATACATCCTTTTCGGAGAGGCCAGCATCAACATGAGCGACCAACTTATGGCGCACCGTAACGAGTGGAGTCGCCCGACGAGCCAACGCGGAGAAGCGTGACTCAATATCTTTAAATTTCGTCGGGTCGGTGCTGCCGCGTATAGCTGCCAGATAGCTTGGTAACGACGATGAGTCGGAACGTTTGTCAAACAGGTGAGCCAAGTAAATGAAGCAGGCCGTGTAGTGGGCGTCTTGCGATGCACGGAAGAAGTCATTGTGTTCATTCATGACGCCAACGTGTTGCGGCTTGGCGTCACTCATTTGTGCCCACCAAACGTCGTAGTGAGTTTTGGCGCCTGTTGCCGAGCTTATGAGGTCAGCAAGTATCTTCGATGGTTTCATTGAGGTGCCCAACGTGGCGCTTCAGCGGACGGCAAAATGCGCAGCATTTTGACGGTCCGATGCAAGCCGTTGTTAGAGCCTATTTGATCTTTATCCATCGGCCCGATCTCTCCATTCGCTCCACCATCGTATTGCCGTCGTCCTCGCCGTCTCCAGAAGCTCTTAGGCGCTCAACCTTCTCGTTAAACTCACCGATAAATACCTCCTTATCAGCATTGCTGCCATCAACGATGAGATTCTCCCAGTTTCCGTCTGAATCCTTCATATGGATTATCAGCATTGGCTTAGGGTTCTTCTCTTCTGACAGCAACGGCTCGACTTTGTCTGTGTAGATGCTCCAGAGAAGGGAGGCTATACCGGCAGCGGAAGCGGAGTGCGTAAGGACGCCCCTCCAATTGACAGAGGCGTAAACAACTCCGGGCTCGGACACTTGCTTGAACAGGTGAAACCCATCGACTTCGTTCGCCAACGTCTCTAGGACGGTGTTCCGTTCAGGCCCGTGCTCAATGTTTCCAAGGGCGCCGAAGAATTCGAGTGACTTAGCCATGGATACTCCTTGGCTCTAACGACGGTGTAGAAAAACCCGATTCCCGGGCAAGCAGTTCCTGTCGGCGATTGCCGACGATTCCTTGATCATCATTTTCCGGTCCGAATCAGCCTGAGTCGGTCATTTGTTCGTCTTCCGTCGTTGAAGTCCTTCCATTGCAGGCATAGAGAGGCGTATCGCCGGGGGCTGTCCCGCTCACTGTGCATACCCGTGGTGAGCCAACTTCTCGATGTTGTGCACCAGGCAGTAGCGCTTCCACTGCCCATCGACCTTGGCGCGCCCGCGCAATGTGAAGCGATGGAGCCGCTTGTTGTTTCTCAGGTTGCCAAAGACCGGCTCGACGGTGGCAAAGCGCGCGGTGATCATGCGCTTGCCGATATCGGAGTCGATCCGTCGTTTCATCCGCTCGGTGTAGCGCTCTTCACTGTCGCGCTTGCCCTGAAAGAAGGCGACTTGGCGCGTCTTGGTCGTGTCGGGGGTGCGCAAGCACGGGGCGCGCAGCGGATCAGGTTTGTCCTTGTGGTTCGCCTGTCCGGCATAGCGGGCGTCTCGGTTGCGGTAGTCGTTGTCGCAGATGTAGGCGTCGACGCCGCCTTCGGCGAGCGCCTTCAGGTTCGTCTCCGAGTGGTAGCCAGCGTCGGCGCAGAGTGTGGTGTTGGGAGTACGAAACGGTTCGACCGCCTCGACCACCGGCAGGAGCAGTTCCTGTTCGGAGCCCGTGCCGTGGGCCTGGGCGTCGACGACGATCTGGGTCTTCGCATCGACCGCGGCCACCCCGGTGTAGCCCTGGATCACGCCTTTGCCGGTGGCCATCTTGGCCGACTCGTTGTCAGTGCGATTGCTCAGCCGCGGTTTGCCTTTGGCGCTGCGTCGCTCGTCAGGATGCGCGTCCAGCCAGGCGCGGATCTTCGCCGCTTCGGCCTTGAGTCGTTCTACGGTGCGCGCCGCCTTGGCGGCCTCGGCCTCTTCGCCTTTGATGTCGGCCGTGGCGTGGCTGGCCATGATGCGTTTAACTGCCACCTCCATCTTGTCGGCCTCGCGCATGAAGTCGGCCCGGTTACCGCTCCGGGCCTTGCTCGCGTTGGCGGGCAGCTTCACCCCATCGATGGCAAAGAGCCCGCGTCCGATCAAACCTTGCCGGTCGCAGATCATCAGCACCCGGGCAAATATCCGGGCGGCTTCGTCCCCGAGCTCGGCGACAAAGCCGGCGATGGTCGTGAAGTGCGGTGCGCTGTCGCCCGAAACCGCCATGAACAGCACGTTGTCGCGACAGGCCGCGGCAATCGCGCGCGAACTCACCAAGCCGCGCGAGTAGCCAAGCAGCACGATCTTGAGCAACACGTTCGGGGCAAAGGCGGGGGCGCCGGTGCTGTCGTTGCGGTAGCGCGCCTCAAGCCCCGCCAGGTCGATTTCATGATCGACAAGGTGACACAGTGCGTGCTCGAAGCTGCCCGGAATCACCTGCCGATCAAAATCTACCGGGATCATCTTCAGGCCATAGTCGGGCGTCTTGAAGCGGGGCATCGCGGAACTCCGGGAGGGGTTGCCGAATTATACCGAAGGCATCGTGGATGCGCGCCGTGGCCGGGCTTTTTCTACAGCCTCAACGGGAAGCTCAGCCGCAAACGGCTGCGTCGCGGCCTGACGTCGGCTGCAGCATAGTGTTATACAGCATCGCCTTCGTCATAAATGACATCGTGGACGCGCAATACCCGGTAGATCCGCGGTCGCCCTTTTCTGTCGTTTTCGATGTTCACATCGACAACAAATCCGGTGTGTAGCGGGTTGTGAGATTTGTCATCTAGCACGTATCTGATCTTCTGTTGATCCGTTTCTGGGATTACGTAAACGCTTAGCGGTTCAGGGCTCACGGAGCTGATTATGGCCTTGTCACCTGTTCGGCCCGTGCTTTTGGGGTCTTCTATGTTGGTCTGGTAGAAGTACATCAAGACCTTCTCTAAATCCGCTTTTTCACGTCCATCAAGCACCTGCAACGCCCGAATGGCACCACGCTCAGCTTCTTGGCAAGCTGAGTCAGTGAATGTCATTTCGAGAACTGCACGATCCTTCCCAGACTCTTCTTCGTATCGGATCGCTTGAAGGCCAAGATTCGCATCCTTTGCGCGCCCTACAAGCCGAACGATATCTCTTACATTGCTGAGCTTTCTCTTACTGTATGGAATCTCTTCTGGGAGCAGTTCGCCCTTCTTCTCTACGCTCCGTAGCCAATCAATAAGTTGGCCTATGTTACGGACGAACTCAGAGACTGTATTTAAATCACTAAATATTGGCGCTAATGCACCAAATAATGGCAATGCTGGCGCCATTTCGGCGAGAATGCAGTTGGTTTCGAGTTTTGTGATGTAAAGTTTGACATCGCCGTTCTTGCTTCTTTCGCCAGAGGGTAAGGCCTGCCCTTTGACAAAAGACTGATATTCATATCCCAGACCTTGAAATGCCAAAGTCAGTTCTACAAGCTCCACGGGCTCGTGCACATTCAAATGCAGCCGAATGCGTGGCGCCTTCATGAGGCTTTGCGATTGCTCGGACACGTTCCCTCCCTTACCTTTGTTGCATTCTCAATGCGTAGACGTTACCTTGTTTGCGCGTATAACGTGAAAGTGAGCGGCCTGCGCAGCTTTTCGCACAGATCCGCTCGACTGCAAGGTTATGCGTCTGGTTCATGAGCAGCAGCCGCTACCTACGAGATAAGTGCGACCGCAGTCTTCGCACTCGGCTGCATCAACGGAGGTGTTGCAATGGAAGCAGAATGGTTTGTCGTGATAGCCGATGACCAAATATGATTCTCGGCAGATGGGACAGTCCAGCGTTCCTCTGAACTCTTCCGGGGTGTCCGATTCTTCGTTGTTCCATTCTGGCCAAGTGTCGTGCATCCATTGCTCAAGCCGATGCATCGCAATCCAGTAGAGGTCTTGGCGGCCGTACACTAGCCTTTGAATTTCTCGGAGTGTTTCCGCCGGTACATCACGCTCAAGCTTTCCTTTGAGAACGCCATCTACGAAAAACAGGATGAAGGCGAGCGATTCGGAAATTATCTTTTCGTCTTCTTCCTTGTGATCGTAGCGGTGGTGTTCAATGCGATTCCGCCGTTTCTGGATTCGCTCGATGACTTCTTGGGGTTCCTTGGGCAATCCCAATCCAAGGTTCTCTAAACGAGTTAGCGCCTCCCTAATTCCAACCGTAAACGAGTCATCGGTAATCTTCGCGTCAAGGTTCCGATAGATCAGGATGGGGTTCGTGCGATGGAGCTGCTCTTTCAAGAAGAGTTCGATCGCGTGAAATAGGGTGAGGATTGCGTGCTTGCGGCTGGAGTAGCCCGGCTCCTTCAAGAAATGGTCGATTCCTATTCGAAGTGAGTCAACGGCGTTCGCGTAGATGTCGCTCATGCTGGCTCCGTGCAAGACGCATAAGGAATAGGGTTTATCCCTCGCGCCGCAAGCGCCGTTCAGTGCGCGGGCGCCTGCCGCGAGGGATAAGCCTTGTTGAACTGAACCGCCGCTCTGGCGGTGATACTGGGGATTCTACGCGCGGCTCATCCACATTGGATAGAGCGCGACAGGCCCCTGGCATCAGCGAGGATCGAGATGGGGGCGCGTGAGTGTTCATTGTGGCCCATCCCGACAGCGCGGCGCCGGGCGGCGGCTTGGCGTAGACCACCCAGTCGTGCGCGAGCAGCGCACGGCGCCGGGCTTGCCATGCACCCGGCGCAGCGCGCGGATCGTCGGCCAGTTCGCCGCTGCGGTGGGCCGCGTCGAGCCGCCCGAGAAACTTGCCGCGAAACGCTATCGAGGCAGCCTGGCACGATTCCTGTTTCAGTCTGCGGTGCAGTCCGCACCGATACGCCCGTCGTGCAGCGCCGAGGCGACCAGCCAGGCGTGCGCGCCCGACGCCGCGGCGCGCTGCAGGTCGGTGTCCTGGCGGATGCCGCCGGCGCCGATCAACTGCACGTCCGGCCGCAGGGCCTGCACGCTGTGCAAGGTGTCGAGGTCGGGCCCTGTGTCTGCGCCGACGCGGTCGAGCGTCATGACGATGACCCGGTCGGGCCACCATTCGGGGTGGGCATGGCAGCCGCCGGCATCGAGCAGGCTGCCGTGGCGGCGGTCGAGTGACAGAATGCAGTGCGCACGATGGGCGTCGAGGCAGCGGCGGGCGTGGTCTGCGTCGGCAAGGGATTCGCTGGCGACGATGGGGACCACGCGGGCGGCATGCGGGCCGAGGCGCTGGCGGAAGGCTTCGACCGACTCGGCGTTGCGAAAGCCGCCATCGACCCAGAACTGGGTTGCGGGCAGGTGTTCCAGCAGCGCGGCCAGGATGTCGAACTGCAGGGCGCCGCCCATCAGCGCGTCGAGGTCGGCAATATAGAGCGTATCGCTCGCCGCACGCGCCAGCAGACGGGGGGCGAGATCGAGCGCGGCGCTCGATTCGCACAGGGACGACCGGATCGGCCGGTAGGCGCTGCGCTCGCCGCGCACGCCGCGGACGACCTGGCCGGCCATCAGGTCGATGACGGGAATGAGCTGCATGACAAGGACTCGACGGATTCTGGTGCTCGAATTTATCAGTGCGGGGGGGCTGGGAGAAGCCGCAGCCGCCGAGCCTGCAGGCGCCCTGGGCGAGTCCCTGCTCGCCCAGGGCGTGCGCATGCGCGACGCGCTGCTCGGCGAGCTGAGCGCCCTGCCCGGCCTGGAGATCGGCGTCGCCGACGCGGGCCTGGCGCCGCTGCCCGCGCCCATGCGCACACCTGGCACTGCCATGCGCCGCCTGCCTACCGCCGGGGTCGACGATCTGGCTGCCTGGCTGCACGCGCAGCAGTCGGCTTTCGACCTCGTGTGGGTGATTGCCCCCGAGACGGGCGACTGCCTGCTCAGCCTGTGCCAGGCGGTCGCGCCGGTGCGCTGGATTGGCTGCAGCGCCGGGGCGATCCGGGTGGCGACCAGCAAGACACGCACCCGCGAACGCCTCGCCGCGCAGGGCGTTCCGACACCGCGGGCGTGGGCGCCTGGCCTGCCCCTGCCTGCGCAGCCGGGGCGCTGGGTGCTCAAGCCCGACGACGGCGCCGGCAGCGAGCACACCCGGGTGTTCGCCGATTTTGCCGCTGCGCATGCGGCGCTGGGCGCAACAGGCGCGGTGGTCGGCTCGGTTGAAGTGCAAGCTGCCGCCGGCATGCCCACCCGATGGACGCTCGAAGCCTGGGTCGAGGGCGATGCGCTCAGCCTGTCGCTGCTGTGCGCCGGCGGGCGCGTCGAGGTGCTGAGCGTCAACCGCCAGCGCCTGACGGTAGCGGCCGACGGCCGGCTCGGCTATGCCGGTGTCGACGCCGGCGTGGCGCCGGTAACGCCTGCGTTGCACGACCTGGCCGCGCGCTGCGCCGCGGCTGTCCCCGGGCTGGCCGGCTTCGTGGGCATCGACTTCGTCCGCCAGGCCGACGGCCAGCTGTGTGTCATCGAGATCAACCCGCGCCTGACCTGCGCCTATGCCGGGCTCGCCGCACCACCGCCGGCTACCGGCCCAGCGCGCGACGGCGCACGCCCGCCGCGCCGGCTCGCCGCCGACATCATTGCCGGCCACGACGCCGCACTTGCCAACCCTGCCACCGAGTCGGCCCATGCCCCCACCGAACCTGCCTGATACGCTCGGCCCCGACGCCGCGCTCGTGGTGCCTCCAGGCAAGGGCGCGGCCGGCACGTCGGCGCCGCTGATCGGCTGGGACATCGGCGGCGCCCACGTCAAGGCCAGCCTGCTCGAGGCCGGCACCGTCACCGCCATCGGCCAGTGGGCTACGCCGCTGTGGAAGGGGCTGGCGCATCTGGACGCGGCGCTGCACGCCGCGCGCGCGCGCTGGCCGGCATTCGCCCACGCCCGCCATGCGGTAACGATGACAGCCGAGATGACCGACCTCTTCGCCGACCGCGAGGCCGGCGTGCGCGCACTGTGCGCCCACCTCGCCGATCGCCTCGGCACAGCCACCCGCTTCTACGCCGGCGACGCCGGCTGGCTGGACGCAAGCGCAGCCGCCGCGCACTGGCCCGCGGTCGCCTCCGCCAACTGGCTCGCCACCGCCAGCCTGGTCGCACACGCCCTGCCCGACGCCGTGCTGGTCGACATCGGCAGCACCACCACCGACCTGATCGCGATCCGCGCCGGCCGCCCGGCCCCCTGCGGCCTCAGCGACGCGGCGCGGCTGGCAAGCGGCGAGTTGGTCTATCTGGGCGTGGTGCGCAGCCCCCTGTGCGCGCTCGCACGCCGCATCCGCTTTCGCGGCCAGGCCTGCAACGTGATGAACGAATTCTTCGCCACCACGGCAGACGTGTTCCGCCTCACCGGCGAGCTCGACCCCGCGCACGACCACTACCCAGCCGCCGACAACGGCGCGCGCGACGCAGCCGGCAGCCGGCTGCGGCTGGCGCGCATGATCGGCCACGACGCACGCGACGCCGGCACCGACGACTGGGACGATTTCGCCCGGCGCTGGCGTGCGCTGATGCTGGCGGAGATCCGGCGCAACCTCGAGCGCGTGATCCGCGCCGCAGCCCTGCCCGCCGGCACGCCCTTGGTCGGCGCCGGCTGCGGCGCCTTCCTGGTGGGTGAGCTTGGCGAGGCGCTCGGCCACCCCACGGTCGGCTTCGACGCCCTCGCCCGCGTCGCGCCTGCATACCGCGACTGGGCACGGGTGTGCGCGCCGAGCGTGGCCGTCGCCCAGCTTGCGGGCGACGCAGACCTGGTCACAGCGCCTGGCGCCTCTCCCCGCGCCGCAACAGCACCCGCAGCGGAGCCCCCATGCGCGTCGTGAAGCTCGGCGGCAGCCTGCTGCGCGACCCGCTGCTGCCGGCCTGGCTGGACCGCATCGCCCGCGCCGGAAGCACCGCCGTCGTGCCCGGCGGCGGCGCCTTTGCCGATGCCGCGCGCGCCGCGCAGGCACACTGGCAGGTGGATGACGTGGCCGCGCACAACATGGCGGTACTCGGCATGGCACAGTGCGCTCATCTGCTGCATGGCATCGAGCCGCGACTGGCGCTCGCCGAGTCGGTGGCCGGCATGCGCGCCCCCCTGGCCGCAGGCCGTGCCACGATCTGGCTGGCGCTGGACCTGCAGCGCGACGCAGCCGATGCGCTCACCAGCTGGGACGTGACCAGCGACAGCCTGGCGGCCTGGCTGGCGCTGCGCCTGGGCGCCAGCGAGCTCGTGCTGGTGAAGGCTTGCGCGCTACCGGCAGGCGCCACGCCGGCCGAACTCGCCGCCGCCGGCATCGTCGACCGCGCCTTTCCCGCCTACGCCGAACAGTGCGCGCGCGCAGGCATCGACTGCCGGGTGCTGAACCGCACCGAGTTCGACCGCGCCCTCGGCTGAGCAGCCGCCGCGCGCAAGCGCGCGCCTTGCGCGCGTGAGCCCTAGTGTGGCCGCCCGGCGCGCTGCGCGAGCACGCGCTCCAGCGCCCGGAAGAAGGCCACGGCATGCACCATCTGGTTGCGGTGGCGGTACTCGAAGGCAGGCAGCACGCGCTTCACCGGGCTGAAACGCAGCTGCATGATGCCCACCACCCGCCATTGGCCATCACCTTGCTTCTCGAGCACCGGTCCGCCCGACATACCGGCCTCGAAAGCGCAGTCGACCGCAATCAGGCCAATCACCGGGCCGCTGTCGCGTGCCCGGCAGCCCTCCTCGACCGCTACACCCACCCGCTTTCCGCCCGAATACGGGAAGCTGATCGTCATCAACGGCCCCTGCGGCAGATAGTCGGCGGAGGTCGGCCGCAGGGTGGGCAGGAAGCCATATTCGCGGCCGAGGCAGTCGTCGAGCTGGAGGATGGCCCAGTCGCCGGTCATGCCGCGCGGGGCGGCCGGATGGTAGTTGCCGAAGTCGACCACGCGCGCCACGCTGCGGTGGCGGAACACGCCCGGCCGCTCGGGATCGGGGCCGATGTGGAAGGCGAGCGCATGTCCGCGATGCGGAACGTCATCGGACACGCCGATGGGCTCCTCGCTGGAGGTCGCCTGCGCGTCACGGAAGAAGGCCGAGTGGAAGGTCGTCACCGCGTGGCATTCGCCGACCAGGAAGGCGCTGCCGACCTGGCGGCCGGCATTGACCACGATGCCTACCGAGCGCAGCAGCGGCTGGTCGGCGGGGCGGTAAGCGCGGCGGTCGGCAACGAAGACGTTGGCAGCCGCCGCGCCTGCGAAAAGCACCATGCACAGCAGCACGACCGGCAGGCCAAGCACACGCCAGGCGTACACGGGCGCGCACTCGGAGCCAGGTCGCGCGCTCATTGCAGGCTCACACGGCGGGCGCTTCCGCGGCCGTACGCGCTGGCTTTGCCGCCACCTGCGTGGCCAGGCCGTCGATCGCCGCGCGCAGCGCGCGCAGGCGCCGCGGATCGAGCCG